>Ga0209434_1000637_pt1 | contig 16714 bp, 20 predicted proteins | sample ETNvirnome_2_300_FD_184068 | JGI IMG/M metagenome (GOLD analysis project Ga0209434, IMG submission 184068) | Marine viral communities from the Pacific Ocean - ETNP_2_300 (SPAdes) (version 2) | ecosystem: Environmental > Aquatic > Marine > Oceanic | place: Pacific Ocean | collected 2013-06-22
AAGCAGAGGCAGAGACGTTTGCTGACGAGGAGACGTTACTATTTCCTGAGCTTAATACTATGCTTCCTGGCGAATTGATATTTAGGTTTGATCCATTGTTTGTAATCTTAGCTGTATTTGCCGCCCCATTAAACGAAATGGCGCTAGCAGTTGCGGCTGTAAACTGAGCATATGTACCGGACAGTGTATTACTGGCAGGAACCCATATTAAATCAGCAGAGCCTGAGATCTCGCCCGAGACCGGGGAATCTCTTCTAAACTGAATGGCATATTCTGGGCCGTCGGCGACGTTAACCGCGCTGGCGGTAACTCCCGTTAGATTAGATCCATCGCCATAAAAAGTTGATGCTGATACGTGAACAGAAGCTGATAAAGAACCAGAACCATCTGTAGTTAATCCGGAGGAGCCGCTAAAGCTCCCATTATTGTTAAACTGAATGTTTGTGTCCACGCCGGCGACGCGACTGGGGGCTGAGCTGCTTACGTACGCCCAACCTTGATTTTGAATAGCCATTAAAACATACTCCTACTTCTTAAATAGTATTATTAAAGTAAAAAGAGTGAGGTGTTCTGCAGAGTCCAGAGAAAGTTGTTAATATAATAAGATACCCCATCAAGATGGTCGCGTTACGCTCCCTTTCACCCGAAATGTGCCTTGGCGGGCCCTGACACACTCGGCGCTGATTTGAAACTTGTGTTCTACTTGCCCAAAATAGTATCGTGTATCATTATATGTTTTTACAATTTCATAAAAAATATCACCATATTGTACGAAATCTCCAACGCGCACAAATAGGTCTTGATCTTCTGTGAGGCGACGGCGATGGAAGTTAACTGTTAGTTTGCTTTGATACTCATAACCATAACGTTCATTAGTCTGTTCATTCTCAACGACTGCATAGGCATATACGCGTACTGGCGGTAGTGTGACTTTATCTACAGCTTCCCCATACGTCTCATTAAAATTTGAATCTTCGAGACTGATTGGGTAATACGCAATAGTCTGTCCCACCACCCTTTCCGCTAACTCATCATTAACCTGTTTTACTAGGTCACGTTCTTTTTTGCCGAAGAACATGGGCGGCGGGGGTGCTGCCGGCTGGTTCCATTTGTTTTTTGGATCTGACATTTATCTGCCCCCCTTTAAGAGTAAATATCTCCTTACCCGACAAGAGCCCCTAAAGATCCTGACCAATTTGATCCACTTGGTGAACAGGAGCTGTTATTGATGGTTTGGGGTTCAATACCAGTGAGTCCAGCTACGACGACGCAGTTATCTGAACCCGAGACCCAAAGCTCTGTTACTTTAAGTTCTAGGGGTCCAACTGTGTTCTCCCCCACGTAAAAAAAGTTCTCGTCTAGTCCATTCAGCGAAAATGCAACCCTCAGAGGATCGCCGTCGTCGTCGAGATTCTGGAACATTATCCAATTTGTGACTCGCGGAAAGGTAATCTGCTGTTCTTCGGCTGCGCCGCGACAGTTAACACCACCAGTAACAAAAGGGACTCCCGACACCTGAAAGGATCCGACATTCCCTAATCCTGGTTTATAATTATAAGTTGACATTCTCTATCTCCGTCTAATAAATAGGATGTTGCAGAGTGTTTCATCTAAACAATTTGTTATCCTTTTTGCGCTGCAGCTTTTTTTGTTCGCGCTGGGCAGCTTCTCGCTTCATTCTTTTCTTGATTGAAGGTTTCACATGGTGATCTGTTTTTTCTCTGTAAGTTTCAACAATTCTTTCTTTCTTACATTTTCTATTGAACCTTCTTATTAGCTTCTCAGTTGTCTCGCCTCGTCTTAAGGTCACTTTAATGTTGCTTGCCACGGTCTGCCTCTACTTTCTTTCTTTAACATCGCTCATATGAGCATTCCAGTTGCGCCCCACAGATCCAAATAGATTGGATATGTCCACGCCGGGGTCGCGGCTACCCTGGCCAGAGAGGGGAGACGCCTGCTGGGCGGAGGACTCTTGGGATGGCGCAGGGGTTGTGCCCTCAAATAAATTGACGCCATTGTAAGCTGTTCCGCCAATTGCTGACATCAACTTTTGCTTGTGCTCTTTAAGTTTCCCGGTCTGTTCTTTGCTGAATGCGTTTCGCTTCATTCTTTCTGCTGTGGGGTCTACTTTGGGGGGCGTAGATTCCACAATTGGCTGGGATGATGAAATACCTCTGACTACTTCAGCAATAATACCTGAAATTAACCCATCTTCTATGAGCGACTCTTTTATACACTCATTAACGATTGGCTTGATCAGCTTCTTGAACTCTGATTTTTTCATTACGCTTTCTTAACTTTTTCTTGGTCTACTGCAAATACAGCAGAGCCAGACTTCAGCTGAATCTGAGGATCTCCTTGTGCGTCTTTGGTGTCTAGTGTTTTAACGACGACAGCTTTCTTCTGGTTTCCTTTCGCGTCGGCGTATACTACTGGAGTACCCGATTGGATCGTGGCAGTGAGGTCCTCTTCAGAACCAAGAGCGCCACCGTCGGAGTCTGGAGGGGAGTCCGGCATGTCTTCCGCTCCGGGCATCTTATCGGGCGCCTTTGCCCACTGTGCTATAACAGTGTTCATACGCGTAGATATTGATTTGGCTGCCTGCAGGGCCTTCTTGAAGTTGGGATCTGTTAGAAGGCCCAATTTTGTGGCATCCTTAATCATGTCAGTTGATATGATTTGAAACTTGCGAGCATGCTGTTTCATTAGTCCCAGCTTTTCCTGATCTGCGGCTTTAGACTTACGCTCTGAGCCGGCTTTTTCCATATCAGCTGCAGCAGTGGTTGCGCCCAGGCCGCGAGCAGCTTTGGCTCCAAGGCCGGACATTGCGCCGGCGGCTCTAGATTTTAGGCCGGCACTTTTGCCCACCAATTGGTCGAGCCAACCTTCCTCGATTGCTCTCTCTACTTCTTCTTTAATGAGTCTGTCTAGCTCGCGTTGCGAAATTAGCATTTTACTTCTCCAATATTTCGTTCATCAAATTAATGATTCTGTTTTTCTTCTGAATATTTTCATTCATCAGTCTATTTTCCGAGAGAGCCATGAAGGCGTTCGGCGTTGAAGGTTCCGACACAATATCAAAACAGATAAGCTGAAAGTCATCCTCTACAATTGTTTTCCCCATTTGTTCCTTTACGGATCCCATCCCCCTTGAGGAGATGCCAGTCTTTACACCAGACTCAACGAGAGCCTTGAGGATCTGACCGGAAGGGGTCTCCAATACTTTAATCTTGCCCATAACTGATGGGCCATCCATCCACACCTCTGTTACCATATGGGAAACGTTGACTAGGTTGATGATGGATGAGTCGGGGTGATCAAGTTCGCCGAGAGCCCGGCGGTCATTAACGACCTCGGCATATTTCTTTACCTCGCGCTCCATAATGCCCATCGGATACACGCGGCCGTTGCCATTCTGAACGTCTGCTTCTTGGAGTTTGCCTGTGAGCATCATTCCGCCTTCGTTGACGAAGCGCTTTTCAGCTTCCGTCAGTAAGTCCTGACAGACGCCGCCTTCGCATAGCTCATAGTATTCTCGCAGAAGTTGGGCCATTGGTTATCCTACTGCCGTAACCGGCTGCGAATCTCTTCTCCCCACGCAACCCATTCCTCTGGGGTCCGATCCGGGGCTTGGCCTCTATCTCTCTGTGCTGCCATCTCGCCGCCGGGATCATTCTTCTCGGCAGCTTTTAGGTATTCTCCGGCAGCTTTCTCGATGCTCTTACCAGAGAAGGTCGAATGCCACATCTGGTTCATCCAGCGTTCGAGGTCTTTGCCCGGGTAATACATCTTTGCTTTTGAGTGCCATATATTCAAAGCCTGTCTGACTGTCGATTTATCCCAGACCTTCTTTTTAAACATATCCATAAAGCCTTCTTCAAGCTGGTGCGAGAAATCAAATACATCGGTCCAAGAACCGGTGCCGCGGCTGTCTTCGGCGTCTTGAGCCTTCCGCTTTTTCTCGTACTCCGCTTCGCGTTCAGCCTCGTAGGCAGCGCGCTCAGCCGCTTTTGCAGCTTGTTCGGCGGCGCGCTCGTCGTCCCAGGCCTTCATATCGGCAGCTCGCTCTGCGCGCAGTGCGGTGATCCTTTCGACTTCGGGTTCGATCACCGCTTGGACGGCGGCGATGATGGGATCGGTCCATTTGCCCTTGTGTGTAGGCTCACTAGCTAACCAAATCTCCCTCGCCTTCTCAATAATCTTCTCCGGATAAACCTCGCCGGCGATGCCGGCTTTTTCCAGTTGACGTTCCACTTGATGCTGGGCGTGCTCGCCACCATATCCGCCGTGTTCTGGGTCCCAGAGTTTTTCTAGCTTCTCTTTCTTAGAAAAGCCAAAGATCTCCTCCAAGCGAGAACCATCGTCATTGCGCTCCACTGTCTCGTTCAAGAAGTATCTTGGGTCTATTCGTTTTACATTTTTTCTGCGTGCCATTGTTTTAATTCCTTTGAAGTTTAAAGTTTAACGTGGGGACTCTCGCCCCCACATAAAATATGCTACCGGAGCAGCACCTGCGAACGCTTGGGATATTACGTTTCTTCATGATTCACCTCCTTCTGGGACCATTTGATCCCGAAATCATCAACCACCATACTCAGAAAATATGATGTCCCTGCGCTTATGCAGCCACACAAGAATGCGTTAACGGCTGAATATTCAAATGTAAATAGTTCTGTATATGGACTAATGCCCCACAGAAATACGCCAACCCAGAATCCCATACACAAATGGCAGTGGAATAGGCGGCCGAAGCCGCCCCAAGATTGGCACTTTGGGCGTATCTTATTAAAGATGTGTCCGTGTATAACAATGAAGGTCATGCCGTAAGCGGCAAGTATAAAATGTAGTAGTTGCAAAGTCTAACTTTCTTCTGGTACGCTGACTGTTCTTTTGTCGTGTTTGCCTTGAATAAAATTGCTTAACATTTGTGTTAAATCTAATTGAGGTAGCGGAGTTTCGTCTGGAATGTCGCCGCTTTTTAACTCAGCCTCTAATGTTTTTAAAAAATCATTTTCTAGATTATCGTCGACGATGGCTGACACGTGATCATCAACATTCAAGTGAGATAGACCGGGGCCCGGGTTTACGTTATCGGGAAGCTTGTAGGTTGACTTTATTACTTTCAAGAGATCGGCGCCGCCTAGAGTTACTACTGATTTAATAGTATCTCTCAAGTCTCCTTTCATGGCATTAGTCTTTTTAAGTCTTTTGGCTTGCGCTATTAGTTGTTTAAGATCGCCCACAGTCTTCAGGTCGTCTTCATCTCCAAATGGAACTTCTCCCTGTGTAGCGGCCGCCATATCTCGTCCGAGTGAGGCGCGCCCTTCGCCGGATTCGCGCTCGTAATCAACTTCGGATCTTCCAAAAAGTCCCTCTTCCAAATACTGTCGCCAACTTTCCATTATAAGTTTCATTAATACCTGTTCCTTAATGGGTTATAGTAGTAACCAGGACGCATAGATCCCTTCTCGGCATACTGTGGCACTTCGCCGTATTCTGTCGAGTCGCGGTCTGTGGGATGAGTGAACATGTCTTCAAGCTCTTTCTCATACTGATCAGCTAGCTGTTCGTGCTGCTGTTCTTGATCGATGAACTCTGCTATCACGTACACTGCGGCTTGCAAAGAGTTTAGTTTTTCATTCTTAAATACAACGCCTTCCAAGGAACGAAAAACATTTCCGCCCTGGATTGAGTCTCGGTTGACGACGCCCTTATCGGCGAGGAACTCCAATAGGCGATTTTGATAGACATACACATCTTCTGATGAGTCTGTCTTCGGAAATGTCACGACTTTCATCGTGTCTGGTACCACGGCAATATCAATCTTGAGATGGTCCATGATGAGAAGAGAGCCGTCGAGAGCTTTTCGTGCTCGAAGTTCTACTGTTGCTTGAGGGCCACCGATCTTAATTTTAATCATTGGCTGATAGCTCCTGAACTAGTTGTTGGGTCTTTAAGATTTTGTTAAGGTCTCGATCTGTAAACTCTCTTTTCCGGAACTCTTCCAGATAGTTCCCTACTTCTACTAATTTTTGTGAGATTAGAGATTTTGATTCAGTTGTTTTCTTTTCTTCAACTGCTTCTTTAAGACGCGACAGCTCTTCATTTAAGTAAACTTTTAACTCGAAACCGTTGTCAGCAAAACCAGTAATGTATCGGTTAAGCAATTCTTTTTGTTCTTGTAGTAGGTCGGCGTACTTGTTGTTATACTTTTGGATAAACGAACGATATGTTAAGCTATCCAAAGGTTCTAGCTGATTCTTCTGCTGAGTTTCTTGGAGCCGGCTCATATTCTGGATTGTTGCCTGTTCGAAGAGGACTCTTTTCTTGACTGCGGTTTTTGAATTAAAGATGGCATTTATCGAAGCCAATGATTTGAAGTTAGGAACGAAATTAGACCACGCCTCTTGCCCGATGTTTTTGTTTATAGCTGCAATCAATCGTGACTGAGCATCAAAAATCTCTTTTTCATTAAGCTGGTTATAGACAATTTTGGTTTCATGAAGAATCTTCTCGGCAATGTGCTGTTGTATGTTGCTTGTCTCCAGAAGATTTTTATACAAACGCAACTCTTGCGTTAGACTTGAGTCGCTAGCAAAGTGTTCTCTAACTATCTCAATAATCGTTGACTTCTTGCCAGAATCCGATTCTACAATCGCTTTTGTTAGTTCCCGCGAGAGGATTTCATAAATAAAGGCAGTATTTCTCTTTTTATTATGTTTCATCTTTTGATGTTTCCTTCGTCTCCATTTGACGCACTAGCATACGAACCTTTGTTGTATTTTCAAACAAAGCAGCTTCGTTCTCACTATAAGTAGGTAGTTTTTGCTCTTCTAGACCAAATCTCGGGTCTGGCATATCACCCATTGGGTTCCCTATGCTCGATCCAGCATTCTTACGGTACGTAGAAATCTCCATTGGGACGGCCTCAGCTCTCATTCGTCTGCGACGGCCGCCAGTTCCGCGGACGGTTCTTGCATCGGGGCCGTCGGGTATGTGGGGCCCACCTTGATGCTTGGTGGGGCCGGAGCCATCATCTTTTCGGCCCGGAGTTGCGAGCAATGCGGAATCGTCGCCACCTTCTGCGCCTAGATCTTCTCCGCCCAAGTCGTCGCCGCCTAGGTCGCCTCCTAGATCGCCACCCAAGTCGCCTCCTAGATCATCGCCGCCCAGACCATCGCCACCACCTTCGAGCGCGCCTTCTTCGGCGAGGCCTTCGAGTGCCTGCTGGTACTTACGGTCGTAGAATGTCTCTCGCTGGTTACGAAGGAACTCATCATCCGAAAGCCCAAGAATATTGTGAGCAACCCAACGCTTACTGAACGTTCCTTCGGGTACTGACCCGGCTGTATCAAATTTTGTTCTCATGTATTCTAACTGCTGCAATTCGGCTAGCCGAGATGGATTGTTCAATGAAATCTTAAAAGACAACAAGTCGGCATCCCGGAAACCCAAGGTGTAGAGGTGGACGATTGCCATCTTCTCAAGCTCTGCTACCAGCGACCTTTGTAGTCTCTGAATCGTTCTGGCGAATCGGATGTCCTTTTGAGCTAAGGTCGTTTTGTCTTCGTCTGCGCCCTCTAGGTTCGTGAGATATGCTTGCGGAATTTTAATGGCTGCGAATAGTTTGTCGCGCAAATACTTAACATCATCGATGTCGTTAAGGCTTGATGCTCCCTGGAGGGATTCGATCGTGGACCCTACGCCTCCTCGCGTTGGAATAAAATAGTCCTCTTCCAAAGAAAGCGGGTTGTAGCGAAGGTCTACGCGACCAGTGGATGCGTCAACCAAAGAGTTTCGTTTCATCTCGGATTTAACTTTTTCCATGTATTGTGGAATATCCTGTGGCGGGATGTTACCAACATCAATTTTAAACATACGACGCTCAGGGGCGCGGACGACACGATAAGCAATCATCGCATCCTCCAGCAGAGTGAGCTGACGCCAGATCCGTCGGGCTGGGTCTAATACGGATGTTCCATATGGAGAGTAACGATCGTTACCAAGAATGCGGAAGTGGGCAACCTGCCAGTTCTCGAAGGTCATTCCCGGGCCATTCCATTGGTACTGAACATAATTGGGGTTTGTTTGGTCCTGGCCCTCTAGTCGTTCTACCTCGCTGTTAGGCATGCCTATAACAGAAGTGATTCCCAACCTCTCGTCGATGTCCATATATAAAAAGAAGTCGCCGTACTTACACATCGACCGTGCCCAACCAAAGCAGTTAAACTCTATATTAAGGGTGTCATAAAAAAGTGATTCTAAAATAGTTTTAATTTCATGGTTCAGACAATCAATATTCAATAGACGATCATATTCATTAGATGTCGTCATCTCGTCGGCATAGATGTCAAGTGCCGAGGCAATCTCAGGCATGTACTCCATCTGCTCAAAATCCTGGTATCGTTCGGCGCGGTTCTGGTTGCGGAACGCTGCCGAGGTCATCATATTGTAATTCTGAGAATAGTTATTGTCGGAGCGTTTAAACTCCTGGCCACTCATTGACAAGAAGCGGTAACGATATTTATCTAGATTATTTCGACGGTCCTGTCGTGCTACCTGTGTTCGGTAGTTAACAATCGGGCCCGATAGGAGCCGAGTCAGCCTCTTGAATAAAGGTGACGCGGGGTTTCTTGTGTTCTTTTCTCTCTTTGCCATTTTCTAATCCTAGCCTTTGATTAAACCAATATATTGCTCATTGTGCTCAATAGCCTCTTGAGTTTTCTGAATCTCTCCTGGTCTCTTATGTCCAGTCATACCAGGTATAGTGGTGGAGATGCTGGTGGATGCCAGCGACATGCCACCAATAAAGCTCTTACTATACTCTATATTCTTTTGACTTTCGACAATCACTGTATCTCTCACCCAACATCCAATAGCAAACGACATAACTAAATCATCGTTGTAACTTCTCATCGCTTGCGGTCTTCCTGCTTGCCAAATAAATGTTTTCATTTCGGAAAGCAAACGATTAGAGTTGATAGTAATTAGTTTGTTTCTCATGAACTCTTCCATCTTGGCAACAATAAGAGGCCTCGTTTTCGAAGAGGTAGTGAATCCCGGGATCACGTTTGGCTGCCATTGTGCTGTTATCGGATCTACGTACTGGTGGTCGCCCTTCCGAGAGTGATATAGATTAGAATACCCTTTATCGAGCAACTTTTTAAGTACTGCGTATCCTATATTATTGTTTTCTATAACCAACATGGGGTTGCCATACTCTGCGCAAACATTATATAAGATATCCGCAAAGTCGTCCGGGGTGGGTTTTCCGATATATTCTGCCACCACTTCCATTGTTTCTAATTCAAATATATGAAAAGCGCTATTATCTTTTCCGTCGCCGCGGGCGACATCAGCCACGATCAGGTGAGGCTTAAGTACATCGTGCTTTTTCCAAATCCAATAATTTCTATCGAAGCCCGTACGGTATTGTGGTGCTGTGGTTCTCTCTAAATACCATTGAATATCGTCCGGATGAATCACAGTCTCGCCTGAAACATTGAAGTTGCATTCAAGCTCTTGCGCAATCTGGCGCTTGGACATGTTTCGGGTTTCTTTTTCAAACCATTTCTTATCGCGATCGGGGTGAACATCCCACATAAGGGTTGTCATATAGAAGTCGTTGGTGCCGGCTTCGGCTTCTGTGCAATTCTGATGGAACCAGTTACCCACACCATTGGGAGTCGATAGCGCTATGCAGCGGCCGCCAGTTGATAGAGTGGGATAGAGTGCAGTCCACAACTCAGACAACTTTTCGACGTGGGCGGCCTCATCGATTATCAATAGAGACAACGCCTCAGAGCGCCCGGCGTCGCCGGAGGTCGAAGAACTTTTAATCTGAGATCCATTGCCAAGCTCGAAAGATGTACGGTTATCGATTGTGATATCTGATATCCTCATCCAATCGGGCAAGTTCTTGATTATTGCTTTGACTTTTTTAACTAAGTTTGTGGCTGTCTGAAGTTTTGTTGCCACGACAAGAATGTTTTTATCCCGATGGAAAAGCATAAGCCACGCAATATATGCTGCTGTGATTGTTGAGATGCCGAGCTGGCGAGCTTTAAGGATAATATTAAAGCGATAATCATTAAAATCTTTCAGTAGATCCTTCTGATAATCGTATGCTTTAAATGGAATCAATCCTCTTTGCGGGTGAGAGATCCGACAATAATTTATCGTAAAGTATACCGGGTCTTTGCCTGCCTTTACGACTTCCTTTAATATCTCTTTCTTGGTGAGGACATTCCCCATAACATTTGTTACTTACCTTTGCGGGTATCGTTCTGTGGGCGCTTGTTCTTCGGTCCTTGGTCTAGCCAATTCTTGATAGCATCATTTAGTCGATCGTCTGATGATTCCTCATTAATGTTTTCAACGTCTTTGATGCCGCCAATACGGTAATCACAATGTGCTTGGACGTCCGTACGATAATTGGAAATTCTTTGCACCAGAATATGGGGCTCGTTCTCCATTGTTAAAGAAAGACCATTGCCTGTGATTGCTTTGTATTCTTTTTTAAGAAACTTTACTATCTCTTTTAGCTGGCGGCCAATATCGTCTTCGAAGCCACTGTTTTGGACTTCTTTGATTCGCGTCTCTGCTTGGTACTTCACTCTAAGTATTGGGCCGTGAAAGCTGACACCGAAGCCATCCATCACGCGGCGGTCATTAATTAGGTGGCCATCTTCTCTCTGAAGACCGGCGCTGCGAGCTTTGCCGTCTGCGGCAATGGACTCGTCGTGGGAGCCGTCGTATGCGTTTGCTGCGGCCTGGTTGATTCCTTGGATGATTTCGTATACTGTTGCCATTGTTATTCTTCCTCGTTTGGTCGCCATCCGGTTGCCCATCTTTCCTCTCGATCCTCGACATATTGTATATAACACTTGAAGCAAGCTTCAAATTTATTCATATACAAATCATCTTTGGGACGAAAAGAATATTTATGACAAACAGGACATGTCCTATTATGGTCTCTATTAAGTAGTTTTTTGTTTATTAAAAATCCGTCTTGTTCTACTTTGTCTTGGGATTCAGCCAGTTTGGCAAACTTACGTTGCTCCTCTTGTGACTGATTGATGTATTCCTTTTCCTTATCTTCGTTCCAAAAGCGTTTGGGATTATTGATTGTAGTGTCCCCGTACTTCTGTGATATCGCCTTCTCTAGTTTCGCAATATATTCTTGTTTATCGCTCACTGTGTGACTATCTCCGTTGATAGTGCAAAGATACCAAGCGACGCAAGGGTTCCAATTCCAAAGCCGAGGGCTACCATAAAGGGAGCAGTTCCTGGCTTGTTCTTCGTCACCAAATCATATAATCTATCATTCTCAGCAGTCTTGAGGATCATCATTGCCTCGTGCTTGTCTTTCCAAGATGTCAGCTCTGTATCTTTATATGAAAGTAAAAGTTCATATTTTTCCTGCTGGATCTTTAATTCGTATTCAACTCGGAGGGAACACTCGGCTTCGGCGAACGTCTTGTCTGTGAGGATTTTTGCAGCGGCGTCGAGTGATAGCAAGACCCCCTCAAATGGCACTGTATCTCCAGCCTCAACGGGGAGGACGGTGTAGTCTGGGAACGTTTCGCTCTCCTCAGAGTGGGCTATCACAGGGGTGCTTAAAAATACTGCCAAATATATTGATAATAACTTCTTAACCATTTTCCATTCCAAACGCTTTAGCTAGCTCTCTAGCAAGCTTCTCTGGGTCATTATAACTCTCATCGACGATTCTTTTAAGTTCTGCCTCTTTTTCTTTATCCATATCAATGCCGCGCTTTTTAAAATCCTCTTCTATTTCTGATCTTCGGCGCAGGTGCTCTTTCAGTCTCATATTCTTCTCTGCGATCTCTGTGTTGTGAATATGCGCTAGCGTTTCCATTTCTTGGTCGTGAGAGTCCCGCCGCGATTCCATGAGGTCCAGGAGTCCCGCAACATAGGCGCCATTGCGCGTGAGCGCATATAAAAGAAATGCTACAACGAGGCCCAAGCCTAGGACTATTACCCACCAACACTTCTTAGCCCACAGATAAACTTTCTTTGCGCTCGTTTTCAATCTTATCAGCGTCATCATTTATACCCCTTTAGCTTGGCCACTGCATCGATTACAGTCTGCCCGCCAATATAAACGCAAGTGATGATAACCCAGTCGCCAGATGCCAAATCGGCGAACATCAACAGACACGTTGCAGTTCCCCAGGCCATTAGTTTTCGGGAAATAAGCTTATTCAACCCTTTATCAACAATATGTTTCATCATATTAGACTCCTTTATATAACTAGACGAAGCTCAGAAGTATGTCTAAAACAATTATAAACTCATTGACTAACTTTGGCGTATCCGTCTGTTTTATCTATTGTTATTTCGACGTCGACGATGTCTTTTAAGGAATCAACATGAGAGATTAGAATCACCGTCTTAAAATACATTTTAATCAGCTGAAGGATTCGGATGAACCCTTCCATGTTTTCGGCATCTAGCGCCGTGCCGGGTTCATCGAGAATAAATATATTTCCCTTGGGGAGCGAAGACACCGATAAAAGAGCCAAACGAATTGCCATTGCGGCGACTGTCTTTTCTGCGCCCGAGCCCATTTCAATTGGGCGCGGATCGTGACTTGGGTGTTTAATAAGGATATTAAGTTTGCGTCCGTCCTCTTGGAAGAAAACATCGAAATCAACGATGTTTGACAAGACCTTAGCTATCTCACTGTTAATGACAGGGAGACGCTTTTTGATAATATCATAAGCTATACCGTTTGAGTGAGTGCAGCGCATAAACAGATCATAGGACGCGTACTCTTCTCTGATATTGTGAAGTTCTTTCTTCTTGTCGTGAAGTGATTCTACTTTCTGCTCAAGGGAACCAATCTGTCGGTGATGATTATTAATCAGGTCCTCTAAAGCAAGAATAGAATTCTGCGAATTGTCAATTACGTCCTGGACTTCGGATCGCGATTGCAGAAGACTTTCAAGATTCTTGATCAAGTCTTTCTTTTCTTCATAAAGATCAATTTTATTTTGTGTTTCGCTAAGCGCAGTGCGATGGGCTTTGATCTTCGCATAAAGTTTCTCAATCGAAACCTTATTATCACGCTTTTCAATTTCAATATTATTTTTTTTGATAATGGTAGAATTGTAGTTATCAATGACTTCTATCATTTCGGCCGAATTGACTGACACTATTTTTGTCTTATAGCTTTTTGCGCCCTCTATCTCACTAATAATATCAACCTCTAGAGAGGGCAACTCAACGGAGGCAAGATGCGCATCTTTAATAAATTGACACATAGGAAACTGGTCCGCGCAAGGTACTTCGTCGAGCAATTCTATTTTTTTACTTAGACTCTTATGCTCATTGTCCATAAGGCGCGCGCGATTTACTGTGTCATCATATTTTTGCTTGAAATCATCATATTGTTTCTTCTTCTCTAAAAGCTCCTCAATATCGATTGTCGTAAGGAAATCATCATAATCCTTGAGCTTCTCGTCATATCCTACAACTTCTTGTTTAAGTTCAACAATATTAAGATTTGTTTCTTCGATCTTCTTACCTAGATTACTCTTCAACTCCAGAAGAGACATTATATCCAACCTTTCAGCTGGGATGGAATCAATCTGATCTGTCAAAGCAAGGTATTCTAATTGCGCATCGGCCAAGTTTTGCCTTTCAGCAGCACACACTAGCACCTCGTTATTGAGTTCTTGGCGCGCTTCATCGCACTGAACTTCCGCGAGAGCGATATCATTATCGTAGTTGGTCTCCCCGACGCGTCGAATGAGTCCTTTAAGGTCCGCAGAATCCTCATGAGCTAACTTAAACTTTCTCTCAAAGATGTCTAAATCCAAAAACTTAGCCAGGATTTCTTTCCGTCGTGTAGAGCCCTCTTTAATAAACGATAAACTATCGAGTTGACTGGACATTGATGTGAGCAAAAAGTCCTCAACTGTCCCAAATCTCTTACGAATATGAGCGTCTGTTTCGTTGCGTGTCGTGCCGTTGAGGCTTACGGTTTCTCCCACAACAGGATCTGTGCCACTAAAATCTAGATTGGTGCGCGCCTCGTTCGTTACTTCGCCCTTAAGCTTTTTCACATACTTCGTAGAGTCTCTCTCGATTGTATAAACTTTCTCGCCAACCTGAAGCTCTACCAGTCCCCGACAATCTTTCTTGTTTTGATTAATAATATTATAATTCTTACGCTCATTCTTGGAAGTCGTATTAAACATGGTGTATAAGAGCCCATCAATGATGCTAGACTTTCCAGAGTAATTCTTTCCAAAAATGCCAACAATACCATTGAGATTGTTAAAATCTACGCTATTACCTTCTCCGTAGTTAAACAAGTTATCCCACTCGAACTTGTTGATATTCCAATTTACGTTCCGGGCAACCTCTTCCGTCTCTTCAATCTGTGAGTTATATTTACGATTGAGTTCAAAGACGCGCTCAAGCATTTCCTCGGTCGGTTCATAATCTGTGAGGTACTCACGGATAAGATTCTCTTGCACCCCCTTGTCGCGGAGGTTCTCGACTTTGAACCCTGCTCCGATTTCGACAGTGCCTCGCTCTCCGGCGGCTCGATTTAGGAAAGTGATGCTCTCGGGCTTGAAGCGGTGCTTGGCAACCTCCACAGCCTTTCGCATAACATCAAGAGGCAAGTTGTTGTTGCTCACAAGACGTAGGCGCGCTCCTACGGGAATCTTGGTACCCCTTGGCATTCGCCCCTTTGGTGTGAGTTCAATCGTCATAAAGGGCTTAGGGTTGCGGAGGATGTGATGCTTTACACTGAAGGTGTTCTTGTCTTCGATCTCCCAAATCAAGAAGCCCTTGTCATTGGTCTCACCGTGATTCTGCTGGACCGTCGAACCACAGTACCTCACGCGGCCCTCAGTGTCTAAAATTTGATTCGTCTTATGGATATCACCAAGTAGTGCGTAGTCGTGACCACCAAAAATACTCACATCATGATCTCCGTGAGTCATCACCCAGCCGGTGTCGGTCTTAACTCCAGACACAGAGCCGTGATAAAGTGCGATGTTGATGCGGGAGGGATCGCTCGGGGCAACCCAGTTATCCTCGTCAAATACAGAAAGTACGTTGAGTGCGAGATCCGGCTCTACGACGGTTTCGCCGGCATTCTTGAGCAGATGTAGGTCCGGTAGGTTTAAAGCCTTTACAATGGGCGTCAGGGCGTCCTGACGGGTACTGTTCTTTAGGTTGCCGTCGTGGTTGCCCAAGATGATGTAGGTTGGTGCGATCTTGGCTAGACTTGCGAAGAAGTCGGAGCAAAGCTCAACGAACTCTGGCGAAATCTGGGTCTTGGTGTGAGCGATGTCGCCACAGTGGACAATGTAGTCCACGTTCTCTTTACGAAGGATCTCGTAAAGTTGTTCGAATACCTTCTTGTATTCGTAATGAAATTTTAAATTCTTTATATGCGTGTCCGCAAGATGCGCGATTTTGTACACGTAGTTATCCCCTAGTCTATGATACTAGTATACAGGATGGGTGGGTGGTGTCAAGGATTATTTTTATTCTTTGTATCCGGCTCTTCGCATAGTTCATAAAATTCTCGTAGAAGTTGTGCCATAATTATTCCTGCTCGACGTAATGGTCAGATCCAAAGCCGGAATGGCGACGGTCGCGAGCCTTACGATCTCTTTCTGAGCGCTTCTGATCTTTCTGTCCGGCTTCCCACTTATCTAATTGGCGGTTTCGGATGTCCTGAGCTTTTCTTTGCTTCTCTCGATCTTGCGCGCGCTCCCTGTCGCTGGTGGCTTTCTCCTTCTTGCGAGCAGCGCGTTGAGAAACCGTCGCCGAAAGCGCTTCCGCGTCGGCGTCCCTGCGGGCACGGTTCTGGCGCGCGGTCTTGCTGTATCCCCGGGGCTTGCCCAATAGCGTGTCGTCCACAAAGTCGCCAGCACCTTGAGCGAATTCTTTCCAGCCCTCTTCAAGCTCTTCCTCGACAGGTCCAAGCTCTGCGTCCAGAGCCTCCGCAATAGCATCACGAATAGAATCGGCGTCGAGGTCGTGTCCTTCCAGTGCTTCTCTAACCAAGTCGCCCACTGTGTTAACAATGTTCTCATAAGACCATTGCCTCCCAGCCTCACGTGGGCTATTAAGCGCTGTTTCCTCTGCTGGGTCTTCCTCCCGCAGAGTTCCCAACTCTTCCTTGATAATCTGTCGTAGTTTTGTTTTTGAAATCTTCATTTTAGTAGCCGCCGCGGCCTTGGTTCTTCTTGCCGGTGGCGCTATTGAGCGCATCTTTTTCACGCTGTGACAGATTTTTCTCGTCACGTGGGGTCTTCGGCTCTGGTTTTTTCGCGGACTTGCCGTAGCGCCTTCGTTCGAACTTCTCTTCTATGTCGCGTTTCTCCGGCGCCCAAGGACCGGTTGAGATGAACCGAGGACCTTCGTCTGGGGCGGAACTTAGGATTTCCTCTATAGCATTACGGATGTCGCGTGGGCTCAACCCGTCTCCTAGCGCGGCGGCGACGGCGGTGGTGAGATTCATCTTAGCTGCCTCCCATTGCCTCCCAGCCTCACTTGGGCTGTTAAGCGCTGTTTCCGCTGCTTCGGCTAACTCTTCCTTGATAATCTGTCGTAGTTTTGTTTTTGAAATCTTCATTTTTTTAACTCCCGTTTTGCTTGTGCCCGGTCAGCCTTGTTATAAGCTTTTTTCTCGGGCTTTTTGCTCTTGCCTCGTTTTTCT
>Ga0209434_1000639_pt1 | contig 16667 bp, 50 predicted proteins | sample ETNvirnome_2_300_FD_184068 | JGI IMG/M metagenome (GOLD analysis project Ga0209434, IMG submission 184068) | Marine viral communities from the Pacific Ocean - ETNP_2_300 (SPAdes) (version 2) | ecosystem: Environmental > Aquatic > Marine > Oceanic | place: Pacific Ocean | collected 2013-06-22
ACCAGTCTCGATTTTTCACGCCGTCCAATTCGTCCTCAATCACAACAGCTCTCTTGCCAATGACTATGCCGTGCACACATTCTAGCTGATGCGAACGTGTGAAATCAGCAGGAATATTAATGATTACTAAATCACCCGCCTTCATATATAACCTCCACGTGAACCGAATACCGTCGAATCTTCTCTCCTTGTGTGGTTAGAATCTCCATAGTACGAACAGGCTTTTCAGCGATCTGTTCTGCTGTATATGCTTCTGGAGAACGATTGTGTGTCTCAAGAACAACACCATATATGTACGGAGGCGCGCATCCACGGCGGGTTCGGCAGCCTTCTCGCACCAGATCGCCCACTTGCGCGAACCATCCTGGTTTAACTGCTTTCATTCATTACCTCTAGCTCGTATGTCATCTGCAATTTCTCATGAAACCCTGGAACGTTCCACCACACGACTACAGCTTGTCTTGATCCTGCCCAAGCCGAACTCTTTTTACGCAGTTCAAGAATAACTCCGACCCACGGGTCTTGGTGATGCTTGGTCCATGGATGCCGAATCCCAGGGTGCGGTCGCACCAAATCACCGACTTTCATCTTCTCTCGAATACCCCAGTGCATTCAACACTCTGTCAACACATGACTCGTGAACTTCGAGAGTAATCTCGTCAGCTGTGTTGTCAGGATTCCTGTTAATCATCGACCGCCAAAGCCTAAGGACCTCAAGGTCACTCTCTTCCTCGTTGATTGCTTTGATCCACTCCGCTGCTGTCACTGTTCACCTCCACAGTGTGGCGAGAGTTCCAAACTCTCTGTTGAATGTATAGAGGAGACCCTCATAATCTGTTAGTTGCATCTCTTTAAGAATGAGATTCCTCTTTTCCTTATCGTATCCCAGCTGCTTCCCTAGATCATTCGCAAGACCTAGAAGGTAGTATGCATTCCCCTCAGGACCTGTCAGGTCTACCTCAATTGGTGTCGGACCTCTTGGTCGATCCTTAATTGACTTAATCACTTATTACCTCAATCTCATCAGAGTAGACAGTCTCAATTTCAGAGTTGGCCCACAGAACTTTCACACCTGAAGGGATCACCTCTTCACCCCACATGTTGACCTCAGTCTCTATGACGATTCCAACTCTAATAGGTTCATGACAAAACTCACGATCATAAATAGAAGAGACCATGTCACCCACCATCATATCATTTTAGCAGTACTGCATTTCACGAGCAGTGTCACCTTCAGGACCTTTCTTAGGTTCCACATACAGCCAGTGACAAACCTTCGGCTCAAGACAAAGACCGCCAGGTGTTGTGCCATCAAAGAAATCCTCTTCAATCTTAACAACTCGAAAGCCTCTTTGAGCAGACCACAGATAGGCGACAGCTAAAAGCATGTCCTCCTCGTAAATCTCTCCCGTTTCATTGTCAACGATGTCTATAAGTTGTTCTGTGTTTTCCATGATTATATTATACCACAGGCAAAGTCTGTTTGCACGCTGGGACTGATACGAAGCATCTCTCTCCCGGCTGCTCGATGACTAGGGCAGTTAGCGAACCACCCTTGCAAGCTCCCGTGTCAACCCCTGTTGCATTCGGGAACTCCTTAGGTCCGTCAATGAATGGCTCATGCCCAAAGACAACGTGGCCAAATCTGCCATCGTGGGTCTCAGCCCAGAAGGGGTCGTCGTCCTTCTCGCTACCAAGCATAACAAACTTCCCAGTCTCAGCTGAGAGGAAGCGAGTTCGCTGTGTCTTCGTGAGCATCCTCTTCAGCTTCCCGCCAGCAGTTGATGCCTCCTCCTCGGTGGGCAACTCCAAGACATCGTCCGGGATCCCGCCGTGAATAACAAGAATGTTGTGCTCAGGCACTCGATGAAAGAATACAGCAGTCTCAAGAAAGTCAATGTCCTCTTGACTAAGCTCATCAGTGATCTTAGCGAGTTCAGGAGAGCGATCAACCATTTTACCTGCAATCTCTGGTCGAAGCTCTCTATTCTTTCTGAAGCGTTTGTGTTTCTCCTCGTGGTTTCCCTCAACGAGAACCACATCAAATTCGCCACACTCAGAGAGATTCCTCGCCATGCGAACAACTCGTGAAGACTCTGGCCCCTTGTCAACCAGATCTCCCACGAAGATGATTGAGTCACCCTCTTGCGGATCTAGTCTTTCGAGAAGAGTCTTTAGTTCGTTTGCACATCCGTGGACGTCGCCTATGATAAATGTTCTTTTCACTTCATCACCTTATTGATAAGATTTCCACCGAGATCTGCATATGTAGGAATCCGAGAGTTACCTCGCATTAGCTCCACCTGATCTGCCATCTCCTCTCGATCTGCTGTGTCGAGGTGTCTTGTCCAGCCTCTGTTTCGACTCTTGAAGAACATTTCAACGTAGCTCGTTCCGTCATACGCCTCCTTGTCCTTGAAGTGCCTGTCGAATGCAGACTTCACCTCGTCCACTGTTGCCTTTATCTGATACCAGTCGTTGACATCTTGAGCCCAGCTTAGAGCTGCTTCTTCGAATGTTGCCATTTGGCTTGCCCCTTGTGTGATTACATTATACCACAGCTGTGTTCAATTTGCATGCCTGCAGTTTCTATCGCAAAGTGATGTATGTAGATGCGACCTCTATTATCCCGCATGAAGCGAGCACTGACACCATGCTATTGACTGGTCCGTCTCCAAAATCATCGCCCTCTTTGATCTTTACTATGATGCCCATGACTCGACGTCTTTTCCCTCTAGTGTATGCAAACGGTGATACCGTAACTAGATCACCCACTTGCACTAATCACCTCGAATTGACCCATCGTGAATATGCCTTTGAATCCCGAATCCACCAAGATTGTCGGCATGTCACAGCCAGCTAGATGCTTGATGACAATTCCAAGTCGATCGCTTGCACGACCTGCCCATCCGTGGAACTTAACGATGTCACCGACGTTCAATCTATCCGACTGTTTCATCTAATAGCTCCAGGTGGTTCTCATAAATGTGTAGAACGCTTCCGTGTAAAAGAATCTTATATGACCACGTGCCAAGTTCATAAGGGTCATTGGGCTCCTGATAGTACGGACCATCAATCACTGTTCCCACAGCTGGCTCATCCCATAAAGGAGATAGTTGGAGATGGAATCGCACTAGATCACCAGAATCCAGATCACTCATCTTTATCTTCGCCCTCTTTACGAGGGCCGTAGACGACATTCGCGAGGATCTCATAGCATCTATTGAGCTCCTCCTTCTGCTGCTTTTTCGTAAATGAAGGTGATTTATACCCATTAAGGGCAAAGAATGCCTGTCGAATTACTTCCTTATAATCCATTTGTTACCTCTTCTTCTTTTCGTTTGTTGGTTTGAGCCACAGGTCAGTGTCCTGAAACAGGATACTAATAAAATCGTCATGCATCTCTCGAGTGATTGTTCGGATGGACATAGCAGTGTCGTGCTTAAACATCTTCATGAGCTCCTCTCGGATCCTGTTAGCTGCGACAGTGTCCCTCAGATGATGGGCCCACTTGGGATCCATGAGACAGTCAGCTATCTCCTTGTCGAAGTGCATCCCCTTTGTAATGGAGAATCGGATGGCTCGTATGACACGAAGTCCGTCCTCGCCAAATCTCTCCTCAGCACTTCCAACACACCGGAGCTCTCCATCCACGCAACGCTCACGCCCTTCAAACGGGTCGATGATGTCACCGCAAGGGTTGAGGTTGCTATCAACCTCTCTCGCCATTGCGTTGATTGTGAAGTCTCGCCGGTGCAGATCCTCCATCAAAGTCCCAGGCTCCACCATGTCAGGGTGACGCCCATCACTCGATGCCCCATCCTTTCGACACATCACGATGTCGATGACGCTCTTGCCCAATGAGCCTCTGATGGTGAGAAACTCAGGCTTCACCTGAAACACCTTATTCATATTTTTATTCGCCCACCCCAGCAGGTCTCCCCACCCGCCGAACGAGACAGCGCAGAAGTCCCTGTCTGGAATGTCGGCAATGCCGAGAAGCTCATCTCGAATAGAGCCACCGACCTCAAAAAGTGTGATACCGTTCATTTCAAATCTCCAGTTGGTCTATTTTAGACCGTGTTCTTTCAATGCCTGCATCCCTTTCAAGGTGAGAAAGTAGACGAAGACGTTATTCTTGTTCTTTGTTCTGTAGAACCACCGACGTTGCGCTGATCTATTCGCTGCTGCCGGATGTGTTGTGCGACCCAATGGGTCGCCAGCCAGTGTGCGACTGTGATATGGGGTTGTGAGATATGCGAACTTCCCTCTGCAAATCTTGCTCACTGACCGCTCTCTCTCAGCCGTGATCTTGACGTTGTCATACCGAAATGAGTTCATCATGTGATTGACAACGAAGTCCTTCGATTGCCAGTGAGGTTCCCGAACATCAACTGTGTTATTCCACATCTTGACGTCATACGAGACCCTCACCTGAGTGATTGTCCTGTGATCGTGAAGATGCTCACTAACCTCCCGAGCAGTAGAGCCCGGGTTGTCATCAAGAAACCTGAGCATCCGCCGCGATGGTTTTCCGTAACGTGACAATGTGCCTCCTTAGCCAGTGATTATATTATACCACAGCCAGGGTCAATTTGCATGCAGGATGTTTTACCACTCTAGATCATCGATGTTGTCAATGATATGATTCTCAGCATCAACAGCTCCATCCTCAATCGCCCTGTCAAGGTGACCTAAGCCAAAGAGTTTCGTGTGCTTCGTAGATGTTCTCACCACGTAGCACTCTCCATTACTATCTGACAAGATAATATAGGGATCGTCATCAGTCTTTCTGATCTGATCCCAGCCTGCCAATGGGTATGTGATATACTTTCCACCCGTTCCCATCCCAGACATCTTCATGGGAACTCCGATAGGTGTCGAAGGGTCAAGCGGATTCTCCTCGTTAAGAATCACTGCTGTCCCAAGCATATGAGGAAGTGATGAGAGCTCACGATTAACGCACTCAATGATCTTGTCTGATATATTCATTAGCACGGCCATCCAACGATGTCTTCTTCTGATCCTTGAACAGCGAGCAACCTTGAAGAGGCGCGAGCAAGAACTTCTCTAAGATCATTCAAGCCTGCCTCGTCTGTTCGAATTGTCATTGAGTTACCGAACTCAATGTTTACCATTCCAAGACTGTCTACGTGAATAGTGACGTCTCTTCCGTTAGAACACGATTCGTCATTGATGACAATGTCGATGACATGTTCTCGTCTGTAGGCAAGAGTGCTTTCAGGCATGACTTTTCTCCAGCTGCTTAGCGTGATATTGAGCGCTATTTCGCGAGCACCCATTCACAACAGGGCGTGCCTCTCCGTAGAAGACGATTCCGCGGTGACCCTTTGGAAGGTCATTCTTTCGAAAGACCGCCCAACTATAGCTATCATCGCCATCAAATTTTCGGATAGTGAACTTCTTCATTTGCTATACCTCCGTAGCAGCTGATATCTCAATTATACCACATGTGTCATCAAGTTGCACGCGCGGGACTTCCTTTAGATACACGGCGATCTCGTTACCGTCGAAGTCCTCATACCCAAACTTCTCATCGTAATCGTCAGCGGTTGCAAGACGATAGACCTCTTCTGAGATTATCTCTCTCCCTCTGTTCATCTTGTTGGTGTTTCTCTCTCTAACAGCATCTCGCGTCACCTTATGATAATATCCTGTGTCGATATCTTTTCTAAATGAGACAATCGTCTCTGTCACAAAATCCTTTCCCGCGAGCGCTGCTCTGTTCTTAGCCATGTAATGTCTCCTTTTTCATGTGCTTTTATCACTCGCCAACTCCTCATCTGACTCGACATACACGGGATTGTTTAGTCGGTCAGCAAAGAACTTGGCTCCGCTTTTAGTCCTGCTAACTCCGTAGCAGACCTGTTCATCTGTATTGCAGAACTTCTTCATGAGGAATACTCCCCACTTATCTTTCTTTTTTCTTACTGTCCATTTCATTATTCTCTTTCTCCTAAATCACCAACATTCAATTCAGCACTCGCTTCTTTTGATATTTGATAAAGTAACGAATTGGTTCCCAAACTCTCGGACTCATCCCCAGCTCACTAACAAAATCTCTCGTGGCTAAGTGCATCAGACTTATCATCGTCAACTGAGATTCCATCGTGCTTCTCAATGAGGCTTGACAGCACCTCTCTTCCGTCCCAGATCTTTGACTGACTTTTGTGATAGATATTCTCTAGCTTAGATGATCTAGTCATATAAAAAGTCGCAACTCACCAGAGAACTCATTAGAGATAACCCCGTCCTGCCACAATATCTCCATAAACGTTAGCACAGGGTGCTCGCCCTCGATGATCCTAGACCAGAGAATGATTCCGTAGACTGCTTCGTTGTCGTCTGGATTACTCCCGACCACTAGATCACCTTTCTCCAATGATTACCTCAACTGGTGACAACCTGTCCAGCCTAGCTCCCCTTGGCATGTCATTTCCAAATCTACCAATGTAGCACCACTCCATCCCATAGACGGGACCACCCTGAGAAACAGGAAGGCCAGTGATGCCTCCCTTAACGCACACCTTATCACATCGAGCCAGGGTGATGATGCCCACCATTCCCTTCTTAAGATATGGCCATCGATCTTTTATCACATGAACAAGATCTCCAGGGAAGAACTTTTGCTCTGGGATTTCTAGCTCCATGGAAACATTATACCACAGGTGATATTCAAATTACACGGGTTATTATCAACCCTCAGGGCTGATTCCAATGCAACCCATCGAAGACGCCTCTGCAAATAGAGTGTCGACATCGCCTGAAAGCTCTTCCTCTCGTGTGAGCCACTGCTGTGTCTCACGCTCCCAAGTTGTCTCGGAAACCTGCTTCACCTCGTAAAACTCTCTGGTGATTTCGAAGTCTCTCTTCATCGTGTCTCTAATCTGCTGCGTCACAGCAATCGACTCAATGATGTCATCACATCTCGTGGATTCATATGTTGGCGACACCTCTGCAATATCGCTCTGCGTGCATCCTGCTATAAGAAAAGATGCAAGTGTAAAGATAGTCATAGTCCTCTCCTACCTATATCTATTCCTCTTCCCAAGCAACCTCCTGAAATCTTGACCCCTTGTCTAGAGCATCTAGATCAAATCCCTTAGGTGGTTCAAAGAGTTCCCAATGAGGAAAGTTTCTAAGTCTTCCGTCAGAACACATCACATTATAGATGGGAGCGGGAATACCGTCTTCATCACCGGGAGCGACGTAGTGTGCATCAGGCATCTCATCGAGAGTCCATTTAACGTCGATGATTATACCAGCAAATATCTCTTTGAGGTCTGGATCATAGGAGTCTGCGTCCACGTAGCGAAAGACTCCCAGATCTCCGGCTTTTTTTGGCTTCATACCGTGAATCAAATCTCAGGCTCGCCGCAACGAATCTCTGTAACGCCGTCAACAATCTCTACATGAAAGACGTCTCCCTCAGCCACTACGCATGGAAAGAGCTGAATGGGAATGTCTGCGACAAGAGTCTTGTTACCCATTGACGACATCTCAACTCGAGCAAACCCAGCGTTGACAAAGTCTATAACACCAAGCATCACAATCAAGCCTAGAATATTGTACCTCATTACTCTTCTCTCCATCCGATTCCCTTGAAGTTTCTGTCACCGCCCCTGAGAGCGTTGATCTCTGCCTCTTGGGCCTCCTTATATCTTGGGTGTCTAGCCTCAGCATCCTTGCAATCCATACAGATGAGAGCAACATCAAACATCGACATGGTATACATATCTGACTTGTTGAAACATCTCTGACACTTTCCTGTCCACTCAGCAAGCTGATTCACTCTCGCTCCATCTCTGCAACGAGAGAGTCTATCTCATCCCTGCACCTTAGTCGAAGCACCTTAAGACGCCGAAGGTGTCCTCTCTCTTTGGGTGACAGAAATCTCTGCGAAGAGAGATTATCTGCCTCGTCGTCCAGCTCTTGATGACGAACTCTAAGCTCAGCGAGGCTATTTACGCTTCCACCATTCATGAACCACCCTCTGAGAGCATGTCAGGCTGAATGTCGCCAAAGTCATTGATAGCCTCTGCGAGACTATTCATTGAGACAATCATCACCTTCTTCTTCTCGATGTCGTCCTGTAGAGACTTTACTCTATACAGAGCTTTCTTGTATGACTTCTCTGTGTAAGTCTTCAGGAGCTCAGTGCTCGCAACAGAGACCTTTCGTGTATACATGTGACGCTTCTGAATGATCCCTGATGTTGCGAGCATCGTCTTTCCGAGAAACTGTGCTGACTTATCAGAGTTCGCGATAACGTAGAGGTTGATGTGAGCGTCAGTATCAACCCTGTAGATTCCCCGACCGCCTTCTTCAAGAAATCTCTTGCTCGCCTTCCCAACCCTAAGGTCAATTCGATTAGACCTGCGAGTGAGTGCGGCAGCTCGAGCGCAAGAATCACGCTCACGAAGATAACTCCTTGTTCCCCCAGCATCGTTGATGTGATGTTGCACCATAGACAGAAGCTCATCGCCGTACCCAAACGACTCATGGTTTCCGTAAGCACACCACAGTCCCTCTGGAAGTTTCACATACTTCTTATAGCGCCGAGTTTGATAGTGCCACTCCTCTGCCACATCATAGTGATCCTTTCTCAAGAGACCCTTCGGTCCCTTCGGATACTTCTTGAGCAAATCGTCAACGATCTGATCTGCGAGCTTACGAGAGATTAATTTGATGTCAGCCATTATGCCTCCTTGGCATAGCTATTGTACCACAGTTTTATCTGTTTTGCATGCCGCGGCTTGGTCTCTTTGATATTGCCACAGCGCCACTGCGAGAGCGGGACCCATGATAGACCAGAATGCGACCAGTGTGATGCAAGCGCATGCCTTCTTAACAGGCATCTTCACGATGTCTGGAACAAGCTTCACACCGATTCCAGTTCGATGCTAAACTGCAAGGGGGACTCAGACCAGCTGATCCCCCTCTCTGCAATCTTCATGAGCTTCTTCATGTATCTATCAATCATCCTATCGCGGATGCCCTCGAGAGACTCACGACGCTTGACAGCTCTGTCACTCACGTCAAGAAGACGCTCATCCTGCATCTCAAGCTCTAGAGCAAACGACTCAAGAGAAGCCTTGAAGCGAGAGGAGTATGTCGAAACCATCTCCTCATTCCTGCATGTGACAGATCCTACAAGGACCTCGCACTTCTTCATGGCCTCAATTTTATTCATCCGAGCTTTCCCTCTAGCTCCTGGTCCTGGAAGATGAAAGTCATTCTTTGTGAGACCGTCAAAATAGAGGACGGCAAACTTCTCAAACTTCTCATCAGCGAGAACATAGAGATAGTCAAGCTTCCCCTTCTTGCAAAGAGTTGTGTAGTCTGTCTGAAGAGCCCAGCTTCCGCCACAGCCCGACGTGATCTTGCACTCCAGCTCGCGGAACCTGTTGTGGATGACGATGTCAGCCTCACCAGTGCGACCGTCAACAGTGACGATGTCTCCTGTCTTCTTGAGCTCATCAGCGAAAAAGACCTCCTGAGACTGAGAGATGATCCCGTTTCTCCGACCAAGATTGGATCGAAAGCTGAGACCGTGTTTCTCATGCAATACTGAAAGCTCAGACTCGAAAGCCTTCATATTCCTGATGGCGTTTTCTGCCATCTCACTCGTAATGTAACCCATATGTTACCTCCGACTTATATTATACCACAGCTATATCAAGTTTACATACTGGAGCTTTTAACAAATTCCATTGCCTCTTCCCAGCACGTGGGACAATAGAGTCTCGTCCCTGTTGAGAATGCCTTGTTGACAACGATGATCCAACTATCGAGCATCTTCATATCAGTCTTATCAAACGGTATCTGACAGACGAAGCACTCTTCCTTGATATGACTTAGTGCCTCAAGCTTCTCTTGAAGCTCTTCGTTTCCGCTTCTCTTCGCTACTCTAGCTGCTGCTCGTCTCTGTTTTCTATTCATCAATCACCTCTAGATCCTCCTCTATATCCCAAGTGTCTGGATATTCTGCACCATAGTAGACAATGGCATACCTCGATTTCTTGAGGTATTGAAACCCCATCACGACTCCAATCATACCATCCTGAGAGCTAACAACCAGATCACCCACCTTCATCGATCACCTCTAGCGACTCGGATTTCCACTTGCTTATTCCATGCTCTGTAGAGACAGCGATCGTCAACCCAGATGACCCCGTGTGAATCTTAACGACAGTCATTGGAACATCCCTCAGCTCAGGCCTAAGGCCTAGCCAGGGAGAGTCTCCCTTTAACCTCACAACGTCACCGATTTTCATTGATCACCTCTAGAGAGACTACATTAATGAGAATCCTCTTTCCTTCAATAAGTACTGGCACCTCACAATGAGGCCAGGTGCCACTCGATTTTCCCACGACAATTCCCGTCTTTTCAAGAAGATGTCGTTGCCCATCATACTTGTTGACAAACTTTACAAGATCTCCTGGATTTTTCTCAAGAGGAACTTTCACTTTTCTTCTTTCTCTCCTCGTAGGCTTCCTTAGCCTGACCGTCGAGAGCACCAATATCTCCTAGCTTATCAAGAAGAGCGCGATCGCCTCGTTTGCTGCCAGTGATAGTGCGAGGTCCGACTCGAATTGCATCCGGAGCATTTGGCATCTTGCCGTGCCTCATGTTCTCTCGAATCTCCTCATCGGTATCTCCAAACGGAGACCACCATGCTCCACCGCCGCCAGGCTGTAGAATCTTTCCATCTGGTCCCATAATACTCATTTCAAATCTCCTTTATTTTCCTGAGATAATCTTTCCGCAGCAGCGACAGGTGAACGGACTTGCCATCATAGACTCACTTTTACTGTAATCAAATGTAATCTCGTCTCCGGGATACAAGTCCCTCAAAGCGATAAGCTTCGTTCCCCGCACATCACACGATGGATTACAGTCGTGATTGACATAACTTCCAATCTTGTCCTCAACGTGAACGCCCTCAGCCACTTGAATCGATGTCCTTGTGGGTGAGTTTGTTATCTCAAACCCATTCAAGTCACGCACAACATCACCGGACTTACAGCTTCCCGCTAGAAACACGCCATTCATGTCATTGATATGTTTTACATACACGATGCTACTCATAATCTCCCTCTATTATCTTGATCTTCTCAGATCTTCGAAGCCTCTTAAATCTATACTCTGCTCGAAGTGCCTCTGACCTCGAGTCGTGTGTCACCTGATACACAAGCTCCACAGGTCTACGATACCTCGTGTACTTCGCGCCCTTCGAAGTGTTGTTGTGCTCGTGAAGTCGACGCTTCATATTGTTCGTCACTCCAGTGTATAGCGTCCCATCATTACATCGAACAACATACATGAAGCACTTATCACTTGTCATTTCTAAAGCACACAAACGTCGGGAACCTGAGCGACCCATCTGGGGTTACCTCTTGGTAGCGAACCTCAATCACTCTTCCAACAAAGCCATCGGGATCTCGCCAGATCTCCTCCCGCTCCTCATCTGAGAATCCTGACCCTACCCTCACGTCAACACCGTTGAACTCCACCGTGACCGACCCAAGCTTTCCGACATGCTTGCCTGTCCCCTCATCAAGAGATTTAATCTTCAGGTCGGCATCATGGAACACCTTGAACTTCATCACCTCATATCCACGACCAAACTTGTACGGAGCGTTTAGATCCTTGATCATTGCTCCCTCGTACCCCTGAGCGACAAAGTCATCATGTGCTGTCTTTATCTCATCATGATCAGGAGGTATGTGAAATCTCTCGACAGGTGAGACAATGCTGAGATCAATATCCGTAAATGTCATCTTATCAAGAAGCGCCTCACGCCTGTCGTGGCATGACATCTTTGCTATTCCACTAGTCCACTCTTCGAGAGGAAGATAGTCAAACAAGTGAAGGCTTGTCGAGCTAACGTCAACACCCTCTTTCCTGTACGCCTGACGCATCAGAGACGTGAAGTCCTGCCCCATGAGTTCACCATCATAACATCCGTCTCCAAGCAACAGAAGCTGCTTTCCGATTGTCGAATCAAAGTTTGTGATGAGCTTTCCAGACCTTGCAAATAGTTGTGCTATCCCGTTTCGAACAACCCCGAAGCATCTTATTCCGTCTAGCTTGGGTTCAATTCCAATGTAGTCATGAGCCCGAAGACGCTTCATGCTAAACTTGTGTGCGAGAGATACCTCGAACGTGGGTACTAGACCGGGAAACATCTTATTGACAGTTCTCGTAGAGGCACCAATCGCCAGATGCTTCTTCAGAATCTTTCGCATCCAAGCCTCGTCATCAGCGTGGCATGAAGAGAATGTTATCTGAAGAAGAGCGACCGCAGCATTTCCCGTTACAGTTCTCTCAGCACACATTCGTGCTGCGTTAAAGAACTGCTGCCAGATCTGCGAGTCAGATAGAGATGGGTCAACATTTCTCTCTTTCGTCTTTGGCACCTTCACGACGTTGAATGGCGTAAACTGGTCAAGACCATGCTTCAGCGCGGCCTTCAACGTCTCATTGTCACGATATCTCTCAAGAATCTCCTTCTTAGCATTGCTTCCGGAGACTCCCTTTATCTCACTAAGTATCTCAGATACTCTCATCAGATATTCCAGGTCTTGATTTTAAACCATCCAGGGCGACCTGATCTTTCTCTCTCGAGCGTGATCGTAGTGCGACCCAGCGGCTTAAGAATGTTATTATGATGAATGTCATAGTCCTTACTCTCTAGTAGCTCCCGAGCCTCAATAGAGAGTGAAGCCGCCTCAAAATAATCAACACCAAAGCGATCACATTGATAATGATCCAAATATACCTCTTCACCCATTTTTTCCTCCATGCTTTATTGTACCACAAGGCGGGTCAAATTGCACGCCAGTGTCACAATATATTTTCTGATCTTCTTTGATTATCCTGCTTTGATTCACGTAAAACCAGATGCACATCGCTAAGAATAGAGATATCAATAGATACTTCATCTTATTTTTATTGTCAATCAAAGCTTTATCTCCTCCCATCTACCATTCCAATTCGTATATCGAACCTTTGATATTCCTGCACGCCTCATGTAAGACATGCAGAGAGAACAGGGACGAGCCATTGATCGTGTGTAATCACACTTCTTAAATCTCATAACCTCAATCTCATCGCCAGGCATCGCAAACCTAAGAACGTTCATCTCAGCATGCATGTGAGATGCCCACGTTCCATCTGCGTATTGACGCTTAAATCTCGGGTGAGTCTTGTATGTATTCTCTCCAATTCTAACGACACTTCCCCCTCGACGAAGTATAGCTGCTAGGTGATAATCGCGACCATTGCTCAATGCAAGATCACGAGCCTTGTAGTACACACGACATAATACCTCCTACTCAGCAAACATTGCGTATCCGCAAATCGATGCGAATGCTATTAACAATACAAATCCAAAAATACTCATTTATCTATCCTCTTGTGTAATGGTGGAGAATAAGAGATTTGAACTCTTGACCTTCTGCGTGCAAGGCAGATGCTCTCCCAGTTGAGCTAATTCCCCAATGGAGCCATCGAGAGGAGTCGAACCCCCGACCGGCTGATTACAAATCAGCTGCTCTACCAACTGAGCTACGATGGCGTGTCGGTTACTGAGGGTGGGCATCCCCATGTTCACCTCATCTAAAATAGGGGAGCAATGCCCTGCTCCACGTCGCCTCGACGGTCGACGATTTAGTAAGTTTCATAACATGTCTTTCTCCTAGATAGGATATTATATTTCAATCTCATCAAAGTTTACAAAAATTCAATTCATCCCGTATCTTTTTCCAAATCTTTGAATCTGATCGGTCCCTATTCTATATAGATGATTGTCATACATGATTGTCGCGATGTTGTGTTCGTTTGGTGCATCAACCATCAGGCCAATCATCCACCCATCGGGCTCACAACCGATGCGAAAAGGTAACCATCTAAAACGAACAAGATCACCAGTCTTCATTGATAATCTCTACCTCATTATCCCAAACATCCCAGAATCCAAAGTCAAATAGAACCCAATAAGACTGGTCATCCTGCTCTTCACTTACGACAATCCCTGTTCGATTGCTCTTTATAGAGGGAAGATTCATCGCCGTCTCTGTGTCGCAGAAGACACACCTACCGCATCTCACCTTGGGTGAATCACTAGCGCAGACGTATCTTATGAGATCACCTACATTCAACTTTTTATGATGTCCGAGCGGTTAATCCACACTGGTCCGACCACTTCAACCTTCTTAAACCAGTCATGAGCAGAAGTATTCTCTAGAATTGTGACAGCAATCTTGTCGCCGCCACCAATCCACGAAAGAACATTGGCATCGACGTCGCATCCAAGATTAAGTGATCTATCTGTGGGATAGAAGAATCCGTTGTGACCCCTCTCGCTTAGGAAGATCTTGTCTCCTCGTTTTAGTTTCATATTGCTTCTCCTTTTAATATGGCACGCCCTGAAGGATTTGAACCTTCGACCCACGGCTTAGAAGGCCGTTGCTCTATCCACTGAGCTAAGGGCGCTCTTCATAGACTCTCTTATCTACACACCTGTCTCTGAGGATCACGCATCGCATGTGCGTCGGGTCCAAAGAAATACCCCTGATCAGATGAAGATTCAGAGGGAGAGTACTCGTCAGGCTTTCCAGCCACCTCCCAGCATGACCTGTGATAGCAGCATGGCTCATTAGTGCAGACGTGATCAACCCACGGTCCGTAGCGAATATCACGCCCATCAACACGACCGTATCCATCGTAGCTTCCCTTGAGGACACCGCCGCTGTGCTCAATGACAACAACGTCATTCATCCACTTGTTTATCGAGGACACAGCATACTCACTGAGCATGGGATGATCACACTCCTTGCAGTTCCAGCTAAAGAATCCCATTATACACTCTCCGCGGCACGCTCTGCCTGAATTCGATTGATGATCTGATTGACCTGTTCAAGGAGGCTCTCCTTATTACCCTTTAGGCCGAGATGACGTCGAGCAAGAGTTGTCCCCTGCGGTATCTTGTTTGACAATCGTATCCCTCGACACTGAGCCTGCAGAGCCTGACGAATTGTCAGAAGCCTGAAGAAGTCAATCCCCGCTCCCGTCATCATAGTTCCTGCTCCGTCATAGTCAACTCCCTCGTTAACCTGTTTTCCTGTTAGGCTTTTCAAGCTTGCCATCATTTCTCCTTTTTAAATGGTGTTGTCGCTTTAAAGATGTGGTGGGTCCTATGGGGATCGAACCCATGACTCTCGGCTTAAAAGGCCGGTGCTCTACCAACTGAGCTAAGAACCCGTAGCTGTTTTATTTCCTATACCTATTATACCACAGGCTATTCTTTTTTACATGCCATATGTACCTCATTAATCACCTCGAACTGAAGAGATGTTATATTTCTGGAATACTCCTTTATCTCTCCTGTCTTTGTAAAGATTACCACGTTATCCTTACCTAGCTCTTCGCTATCAATCTCTATTATAATACCTGTGTCTAGATCTCTAATGCTATCTTCAGCTCGTCCAACTTCGAGATTCCGGCGCAGGGAGATGCGTGCGACAAGAGAAACTCTAATAAGGTCACCGACTTTCATTGATTATCTCATATCAGCTTTCACTGATTGTCTCATTAATGTCATCTAGCTCTATTCCCTCTACTTCGCCATCCTGCCAAAACACTTCGCACCACGGTGTCGCCCAAGTATCCGGATCCCGATAGTCAATAGACAGTATTATACCAAGCTTTGATCCACATCTAATAATGTCACCAGCTTTCATCACCACCTCTTGGGAGGAGTCGAAGCTCCGCATTGTGGGCAACGTCTGCGATACCATGTGTCTGAGAAAGTCTTACAGTCACAGTGACGGCAGTAGTAGAGATCATTTTTCATTTATCACTAGTCTCCCCTGATTCCCAATTGCTGGACAAGCTATGAATCCTCTAGATGTAATGTATATCGATACAAGCTCTTTCATCCTTGTTGAGTGACCAGTGATCACATAAAACGGTGCAGCATAAGTTCTACAGGCATGGTCTAGAACAGTCTCAACGTCTTCATGAATAACACCATGTAAATCAATGACTTTCACGACTTTCTCCAATGTCCTCTACGTCTACAATGTCTATCTCGCATATGTCTCCAAGATAGATGACTTCAATGCCTATCAACGTAGAAGAATATATTTGCCCGTGAATAGGAAGTCTAAGCCTGTGTCCACCGATTGTCACTGTTGCGATATGACCAATGATGTCGATGCCGCTCCATCGCTCTGAAAGGGTGGTGACCCCTCCGGGATTCGAACCCGGACGCCCATACGGGCCAAGGATTTTAAGTCCCATGTGTCTACCGATTCCACCAAGGGGCCATTTATCTACCAGTTTCTGGGGTCATTTCCAGGGTTACCATCAAAATCCCAGACGTCGTGACTCTGAGCCTTTGTCATCTCTCGTGCTTTAACGCCAGCATAGAACATTTCATCAGCAGACTCATTTCCAAGGAGAGGGTCTTCAATGTCGTTGCATCTCATGACATACTCAAGGTTCTCAATTACATTGTCAACCTTGTCTGCCTGAACAAGTCCCGTTGCGAGATCCTTCCACGAGATCTGCCCCGCTTCGTTTAGATACTCAAGAAGATCAATGGCATCTTCTTTGCTTCGTCTAAGAGTCAATGCTC
>Ga0209434_1000640_pt1 | contig 16663 bp, 22 predicted proteins | sample ETNvirnome_2_300_FD_184068 | JGI IMG/M metagenome (GOLD analysis project Ga0209434, IMG submission 184068) | Marine viral communities from the Pacific Ocean - ETNP_2_300 (SPAdes) (version 2) | ecosystem: Environmental > Aquatic > Marine > Oceanic | place: Pacific Ocean | collected 2013-06-22
AACCCGAAACCATAATCATAGTCTAGTTTCCAATCGGGTAATAATTTATGCTCTAACTCATTAAAAATACGCTTTTTACCAATATGATTTTTTCTCACCCATTTATGAAAATCATATAATAAATCATTATCGTCTTCTCTGGAACTTATAGGAGTAATTTTTGTTTCAACTTCAAAAATCATTTCCCATGGCTTTAATTGATACTCAAGATGTCCGGTTACTTTTATGTTATCATACTCAACGGGTCCAAATTTTTTAAAAACCGATTCTGCCATTTATTAAATCTCCTTATCATGCTTCACCCCACGGTTCGCCGTCCTTGATGATCCGTTCTAGCTCTTCTGGCAATTCTATTTCAGGTTGGTTAGAATTTTGTGTTTGATTTTGATAGTGAGGTGTACTTGTTTGTTGTATTGTTTTTATTAAATAATTAAATCTCTCTTCATCTTTAAGTTCTCTTATAGATCGATTGTAATCCCAAGTGAACATTACAGAGAGAATAATCCACGTGAAAAGTAATGAGCCAAATCCAAAAAAGAATGATAGTACTATTGCGAAAAAGATTGACCCCTTCTGATGCCATATATATTTCCAATACAAACTAAACATATTTATTTCGTTATTTTTCATGTTAATTTCCCGTTTCATTATATAATAATATACGGGTAACTACTAACGCAGGGCAACAGGTAATTTCATTTTTTTAAGAATTTTTTAGATCCTGTTCTTTATTCTTTTCTTCTAAACCTTTTAACTGGGACCTTAATCGAGAAATTTCATCTTCAATATTAACGTTTCGCTTTACGATTACTTCTAATGCACCAAAAACCTTCTTAATTCCTCTACATAAAGCATTAAGATTCGGATAGACATCCAAACGTTCATATACTACGCTATTATTATCCATTTGTTGAAAACGAGTTATTAGTTCTCCCGTATCAGCTTTAGTTATATTAATTTGTAAATTATCCATTATTAATCTCCTCATATTCTGCATCTATGAGTTTCATACAAAAATAAAAGTCATGACCGAGTTTTAAAACAGAATCCACTAAAGTATATCGTCCTTTAATTTCTTCAATCCACTGATTATGATCAACCCCGTCGGGCGGGCGTAAAACAGTAATTGGAGCATATCGTTCATTATTTACGTTTATTATCTGCATTAACTATTTTAATATTTTTAGTCCAATCATCTTCTGATTGCTCTGATTCTTCTTTCTTTTTCTTATTCATCATTTTTTTTATTTGCTGTTCTACTTGTATTTGAAACTGCTTTTGGGCTTCTTTAACTTTCATTCTTCTACGGCCTTTGTTTTTACGCATAAAGCTTTTTTTTGCAGCTCTTTTCTTCTCTGCTTTAACTTGTGCCGGAGAACGTCTTTTTGGTTTCCTCATTATTACTTGCTCCTTGATGTATACCCAGCATCTCTGTCTGCTTGAGCACTCTCTTTACCTAATTTTTTAATTTCATCAATGTGATCTTTTAAATCAGCTTTTTTTGTTGCACCGGTGGTCATACTATGGAAAGCTCCATCTATTTTAAACCCGCCGCCGCCCGTAATAACGCGTGTCATATCAACATTACAATGCCTGCATTGAATTTTTGGGCTTTCATTCATTCCATGTATAACATCTGATCTCTCTTTACATTCTTTACATTCATATGTATAACTCGCCACTTTTATTTCTCCTACTTATGTACAATGTCTTGTATGCTCAAACGGACAAAACATACAGGACGCTCTATTTTTCATTATAGGTCTTTCTTTCATTAATAGGACCTCTGCTGCGCCTTTTAGCTTTGAAATTGCTGATTTAACGTGACCTTCTGCACCTTTGACATCAACATATTCAATACAATTTTTAGGCGCTATATTCCAGCTTAAAACAACAAATTGAATTTTAATTTGATCTAAAGGTATATTATTAATCTGTGCAAAAAAGTACTTATAAAAATATAACTGTTTCTTTTTATTGCTGTCTGATCTTTGCCACTTACCCCATTTGTTTTTACTGGTTTTAAAGTCGGCTATGTAATAAATACCATCTTTTTTATAAACCCAGTCAACATAGCCTTTAAATTTTTTACCCTCTATTAAATCCACATTAATTTCTAATTCTGTATTAATTGTTTCAAAATCTGACCACTTGTATTTCCTTAATACATTTAAAAGTTCCTTGCCTCCTTTTAATAGAGATAAAACATACGATTGGTCTAAATCTTTATTCAATTTTCTTTGATATTTTTGATTCTGAGGCAGTCGTAATTCATTAGCAAATTGTACTGTTGACTGCTTGAATTCAGTTTCAAACTCTTCATTGCTATACTCTTCATTTGCAATTAATTTTTCTAAAATTGCATGAATTAAACTACCAAAATATAATGCAGGTGCAGCTGGAACTTTTTCTTTGTCTATATATTGTAATTTATGTCTCCACTGGCATTGATTTAATATCGAAAACTCACTAAATGAAATATGAGGTTTAAACTCTGTAGTTGTTATTAATTCCATGGATATATAACCTGTGTATCAGCCTTAATTAATGAAGAAAAATAATCTGGTTTTGCGTGTTCAGTATGCACCTGGCAGTGGAGGGCGGCAGTGCGATAATTTATTCTACTCCAAAATATATTTCCATGACTTTCAAATGTCCAACTTTTAAAAGTCATCACACCTTCTACCAACAGGCAACTTTCTACAGGAAAAGTATATAACAAATTACCAATATTTTCAACAGACGCAGCAAAAAACTGCTTTAATCCAGGAAACTGTTGCGCAACCAACGTTGCAGGAATCGTACCATCAGGACTAATACCAACAATTACATCAGGTTCATAATCATCTAATATCATTTCCTCTACTAAATATGCACATGCATCTTCAATTTCAGCCCACGACATATCTCTTTTCATTTGTTTATCTCCTGTATAATTTTTATTAATTCTTTTATCCTTTTATCAAATTCTTCTGGCGTTGGTTCAGAAACAAAAAAATATAATTTATATTTTTTAAACCTGCTTGATTCAACTCGCAAAGTTCCTTCGGATAAATCATGAAAATGTGTTTCCATACAATGCCCTAAATGAACAAGTTGACCAGGCGTTTCAGAGTCTTTTAAATATTGACTTAATTTTTCATAAAGCTGGGAGCTTTCTTTATATAAAGTATCTAAATAAAATTCTATTTCTGATTTATTCGCTCTGCCAATTAAAGGCTTTGAAAATAGCAATCGATTCCATTCTTTTAATAAAGTTAATAACACGAGCTAATTACCTTTTGCTTCCTTTAAGCCTACCATAGGATGTTGTAAGTTGTCTATTCCTACATTAAAAGTTACTTCATATAAATTGACAAGTTTATCAACATCATTACCAACACTATCTAGTAGCTGTTGTAGTAAGGGCCAGTAGCTTCCATTAATGTCTTCTGTCAGCATCTTTAAAAGAGAAGTGGATATTATAACCTTTTTAAAATCTTCATTTTTTATTAAATCTTTTTCATCCTGCTGCTGAAGCTGTACTCCTTCTGGTTCAACTCTTTCTTTATACCTTTTTCGAAATTCAATTAATTCATCAATAAATTTATTTGGATCTTGTTCCATTTGTTTCTCCTATAAAACTGTAATTTCCGCTCTTTTACTTAGCGTCCAACCGTATTTAGAATTTGTACACGGTGCTACAATACACATGCCTTCTTCTACTCCTTGCAAGGGTGCTGTTGACCAACATTTAAAATTTAGCGAGTTAATCCCATCTTCTAAAGTTATTACAGCATAATCAGTATTTCTCTTTGTCTTCTTTATTTGTAATTTTGAAATTAATCCCGCTATCGGTATTTCTGAATATGATTCATTTACTTGTGAAGCGGGTTTAATATTTAATTGTTTTAATGCATCTAAATATTGTTCCATTGGATGACTATTTAAATAAAAGCCAAAGCAATCTCTTTCTGCCTGTAATGTTTGTGTATGATCTACGTTTGCGGGTAAATCATCTCCGTACTCTTCTAAAACTAATTTCATTCTTTCTTTAATTTTTTCTAAAGTTAAATTTTTTAATTTGCGTAATGACAAATACATATCATATAATATTATTCGGTGATTCAACAGAGAATTACAAAGTCCTCCTTGTATTAAAGGATCAACAGTCTTTTTGGTAACTTTATTACGAAATACAGATTCAAAAAATGTTGCTACGCTTTTAAAAGGTGCTTCTGTAGTTAATTTTTCAATATCTTTTGCAGCGGCTCCTTTAATCATTTGTAATCCACAAATAACTTGATTAGGTCCAATACTAAAACCAGCTTTAGATTTATTAATATCAGGCATTACCACCTCAATGCCTTCACCTTTAATCTTTTGTATATAAGTTCGTAATTCAGCTTCTTTTCCAACATTATGTGTTAAAAGAGATGCATAAAAATATAAAGGATAATGAACTCGAAGCCATTGTACTTGATAGGCCAAATATGCATATCCCGTAGAGTGTGATTTATTAAATGAATATTTAGAATATTTTTTAATAACTTCAAGTAATTCATTAATTTCTTTAGGTGTCAATCCTTTTTCTTTACAGCCTTGCGAAAACTTTTCTACAATATTTTCATACTTTTTCATATTATCGCGATATATCTGATCTTTCTTTCCGCTGGTAGAAGTTTTTTTCAATACACTTCTAACGTTGTCGGCTTCTTCGAGCGTAAACCCGCCTAGCTGCTTAAAAATTTCTAACACCTGTTCTTGATAAATAATAATTCCATATGTTTCTTTTAAAATTGACTCTAATAGTGGGGTTGTATAAGAAATTATATTAGGATTACGTTTATTTTCAATAAGCTGACGTATGAAAGCAGTGCTACCCGGTCTATATAATGCATTACAAATAGCCAAATCATCCAATGAATCAGGTACAACGTGCTTTAAAACGTTCCTCATACCGTCAGAACCAAACTGAAAAATAAATTCTGTATTTGTTTTTTGAAACTCTATAAAAACTTCTGGTTCTTCAAAATCAATTTTATATATATCAATATCGATATTTTCATTTTCTTTTATTAAATGCAAAGCAGTCCGAATAATAGATAGATTATTAATTCCTAATAAATCATACTTTACGTATCCTAGTTCTCCTAAGTCTCTAATGTTTTGACCTTCTGCTAAGCCCGTAGTAACTTCTCCTTTTACACTATACAAAGGAATTTCTTGATTTAAATCTTTAGGTGTAACAATCACTCCTGCTGCGTGCTTCCCTGCATTTCTAATATTATTATTTAACTTATTAATAATAGGAATCATCCATTCATTAGTATCCATGAATGTTTTTAATTTTTCACTACCTCCTTTATAGATTCTTTTCCAACCAGGTTCAATATCTTCCATATTGCCAAATTGTGTAGACAATTCATTTGTCATCTGAAAATCTAACTTATACACTCTTCCAATATCTCGAATTAGAGACTTGGCTCCAAACGTTCCAAAAGTTAAAATATGTGCTACTTTGGCTTCACCATATTTCTCTTTTAAATATGTTTCTGTTTTTAATTTATGTTCTGAGTTAATATCAACGTCTATATCAGGCGCGTTAGGAGTTCCTTCCCATTTTCCATTATTTTGTGTTAACACGCCCCTTCCCGGATTTAAAAATCGTTCAAAAATTAATCCATGTTTAATGGGGTCAAGTTGAGTAATGCCGAGACAATAACTTAACAATGAACCTCCAGCCGAGCCTCTCGCTACCCCCACAATACCACCATCATCTTTAATATAATCTATAGCATCAGCTAAAACTAAAAAATAATCTTCAAATCCTCGATCTAAAATCACCCTTAATTCATGTTTAAGCCTTTCAAGATATTCCCATTTTTTATCTCTATCTACCCTATCTTCATTAATTAATGCCTGTAATCCTTCTTTTGCTTTTTGAATAATAGTATATTTCTTTGTTTTTGCATCAAAACCCATGTCAGCAAACTTATAACCCTCATGTTCAAGGGTAAAATTTATTTGATCTGATATTTCATTAGTTCGTGCAAGTGCTTCTAATAAATCCTGATAAGGAACCTCTTTATCAAAGCCCCACATCTTCCATTCCTGTAATACTTCATCATAAGATTTAACATGCAGCCTACGAACACCACTTCTATAAAATTCATCATCATGAAAATACTTATATTGTACTGCGCAAGTCAGGTCTCGCAAATCAGCACCTTCGGGTGAAGTGTAGTGTGCATCTGGTGCATAAATTAAAGGAATATTAAATTCTTTAGACGCAGCAACTAACCACTTATTTACTTTATGTTGAATCTCGACTTCATTGAATTGAATCTCTAGACTAAATTGATCTCCAAGAGCATCTTTAAATCTACCAACTCGATTAAGAAAAGCTTTCTTATTATCATTCATTGCATCCTGTCCAAAAAGAGATCCTATGCAGGCAGTTTCAATATGCAATCCTTCAGAATTTTCTAATACAATATCTTCAGTAGAAAGAGGCTTACGATAATGTCTATTTTGAAAAGCTTCATTAGTTATATATAATAAATTTTTATAACCTATGTCATTTAAAGCATGAACTATAAGATGTCCATAATATTTAATTCTACGATGAGATAAACCATTATCAATTGCAATTTGCTTTTCTTTTTTTTGCTTTGCAACTTCTTCCTTAATTTCATCTACTGTTCTATAAGGTGTAATATACATTTCACAACCAATTATTGCTTGAATGCCTCTCTTTTTAGCCTCTTTATAAAACTTATATGAACTGCATAAGTTTCCATGCTCTGTTACTGCTCCATATGGCATTTCTAATTGCTCTAAACGTTCAACATAATCTTCAACTTTCATTACTGAATCTAAAATTGAATAATCGGTATGACAATGTAAAGGTGTATAGTTTTTCATTTTAATTCTTTTATAATATTTTTAAATCTACTATCATTTTTTTCAATATATACCATTTTACAAGTTTTTCTAACGTTTTCGACCTTTATTTCGTTACTTTTTATAAGAGGCTTAAGCTTTTCACGTAACTTTTTTAAGTCATAATATAATAGTATCTTACGTGAAGTATGTGTGTGAGATATTAGTTTAGCCTGGCTTGTATGAAACCACCCTGGCTTCTTTTTTCCTTTCATTATTTCTATTGAAAGAATAATTTTATCTTTACGACACCGAAGATTATTCTTATTATCTACTGAACAATTCTTCTTTCCTTTTTTAATTTCAAAATCAATGCCTGCCTTTTGAAATGAAATTTCCTGCGTGCGATCTATAACTTCAAAACCAGCTTCTTTCCATCGAGCCATAGCAAAACGTTCACCTATTTCACCTTTTCTTCCTGCTCGACCAAATCGCTCTGCTAATTGTCCCACATTATGGCTTTCGCATCCACGGTTCTTTAGTGATATTAGCTGGATCGCTAATATAATCTGGTAGCTGGCCCTCTTCGGTATTATAGCCGCCTGCATAAGTACGCCCACTAGGCGCATCTACAAAAACAAACTGTGCAACCGATATACCTGGTTCTAATACCGTTATGCCAAATAAATTGTATAGTATACACTGCACAGGTCCTTTATAACCTGAATCATACAATCCAGACTGAATAAAAACACCATTTCTATTTAAAGTAGATCGCGTTATTAAATAGCCAGCAATGCCCGAAGTCATTTTTACATAGCAATCAGACACAATATCATAAACACCTGGTTCTAATTTCCAAACCTCTGAATTTACAATTTCTGTTCTATTTCTATGTGTTTTTCCTTCACTAGAAAAGGTAAAAACATTATGATCATTAAGCTTAAATATTCTATCTGCTGTTATATCAATAGCATTGGGCTGCATTTGACTTTCATCTCTAATGCCCGTTATCCACTCTTCTTCAATTGCTTTGCGCGATGAAATAAACATAATACTATTCTGCGTATTCTGCTAAAACAGATTCTACATGGCTTCTGGCAGTGTCCCAACTAACATCGCCTGATTCATCTGCATATTGAACGGGGTCAGGCCTTCCTAGTCTAATAAAAGCCTCAATGCGTTCAACAGAGGAGGCTGATTTATAATCAGAGCATCCATCTGACGTTCCCGTATCTATTGGCTTATATGAAGTATTGGTTCTTTTATACACTTCATCAAATTCAATTTCTAAGCTTGTACAACACTTTAAGCCGTCTTGTAAAATACCAAGCTTATCAGTATTTAAGTATGGTGTATATGGTGATACTTTATCAGAATTCCAATTACCAATTTGAAATGCTGCAAAATCTGCATCGCGAAACTCTTGACGACAGTCTGGGTAAATTGCATGATCACCTGCATGTATGCCCATCGCAATCTCTACCTCACAATTATCTCGGGTGGCAATTGAAAGAGCGGTTGCTTGTAAAACAGAGGCAAACATTTTATTTCTATTTGGAACTACAGTATCAACCATATTCTCTTGTTCATAATGACCTTCGGGAACTTCATCGCCTCCTTGAACTAAATGTGAATGCAAAAGCTGTTGTAATCCCTTAAGCTCTACCAATTGATGAGCTACATTATAATTATTGTCTCTCAAATATTCAATTAATTCTAATGCTCTTTTTAATTCAATATCATGTTTTTGTCCATAATCGAAAGATAGAGCCGTTACGTCGTATCCTTTTGCTAACAAATGAAGTAACAAAGTTGATGAATCCATACCGCCACTTAATGCTAAAACTACTTTTTTCATTTTTTATCTCCTAATATATTTTTTGATTGTCCATTGATTTAACAAAATCATAAAACTCCTGTCGAGCATCTTTACCTTGAGGAATATCTGTTGGATCTAAAAAGACTCCTGATAATTTAGATGTCTTCATTAAACCATTATTATGCTTAACCCCACGAACCTTGGCGCAAAAATGAGTAGCTTCAACCATTACAGCAACCCCTAAATTATCACCAATAGTTTCGTCTAAATGGTTATGTATTTGTTCAGTAAGATTTTCTTGCACTTGCGGCCTACGCGCGTAGTGCTCAACAATTCTATTCATTTTAGATAAGCCAATAATCTTACCCGTTTTCTTCGGTATATAGGCCACGTGTGCAAAACCAACAAAAGGTAAATGATGATGGGAGCATAAAGAATGAACAGTAATATTTCCTTGAAAAATGATTCCCCCATACTCATTTGTATTATCAAATGCTGTAATTTTAGGAGGTCCGTCATAGCAGCCCGTAATTAAATCATTCACGTATGCTTTAGCAACCCTGTGCGGAGTATCCACACTATTGGGGTCATTGCGCCAATCAAAGCCTAATGCATCTAAAAAAGTAGCATAAGCCTGGGTTGCATTAGTGATTATTAACTTACGTTCTTCTATAGTTTTTGGAATATTGCCATTAGCATATTTAAGCTTCCCTGACATTATTAATATACCTTTCTCACTAAGTCTCTTACATTTTCATCACTAGAATACAGGCTAACTAATGTATCATTATTATTTTTAAAAGAATTAACAGAGCCTGCTTTTAAACTCTTATCAATTCTTTCTTGCATTTGTTTACGATCGTAAAAAACACCAGTTTCATGATCAGTATTAACATGATAAATCCTATCTGCTTGAGAAGAATAAAGCCAACCAGGTGTGCCATCTTTATCGAGTTCAATTGTCATAATTTTACCACCGCGAGGACCAACCTTTAGATTATTTTTTACATCTAAAGTATATGCGCGTTTCCACGTATCCTGCTTAACAGAAAAATCAATACCATTAGTTTGGTATACAGCATCATCAGTATGATCTTTAACTTCATCATAAAAAGCTGTCATTTTTTCATGTAACCATTTTTCTCCAGCTATTCCTTTTTCTGCTGTATCTGGGTATTTTTCCATTAAACTTTCTTTATTGTCATTCATTTTATTATTTCTCCGTTATTGTGTTATTAAATTTTTAATTTCTGTTACTCTTTCTGTTAACTCTTGACTTTCTAAAATATAAAATTTTGTAACCTTATCATATTGGTGTGATAAAACTTCAATATTTTGTGCTATTACTGAATCTACGGCTGACTGAAAATCATAATTTGTATCTCGTACGCCGTCTTCTACTAAATCTAATTTAGGAGGGATATAAATAACAGCCTCATATGGAAAATAATTAAATATTAATAGCAATACCATTTCTGTATATCGAAAAGCTTCAGCGGACATTTTATTTTTTTGATATAAATATTTGCCATAAGAATCTGAATCGATTATGCATCGATCAAAAAATGCATTAGAATGTATATAAGCTGATTCTGCTGCATTAGTAAGGTGTGCGTTAGTAATAATTGTTTGTGTTGCATCATAATCTTCAGCATGCTCATTTATTGGTAATTTTGATGCTTTTGATAATTTTCGAACCACTTCATCATAAAATTTATAATTAGGATACATAGTTAACAGAGCTTTAATTAAAGTTGTTTTCCCTACGCACTGTGCTCCTACAAAAGCCATTCTCATATTAAATTTGTACCCATTCTAAAACTTGTTGTTGATTTTCTAATAATAATCTACCATCTACTTTATAATTTTTAACTAAATCTATCTTATAATCTGGCTTTTTTGTTTGATTTTTTTTATAAGAATAATTTTCTATTGTACTATGAAAAGTAATACTTGAATCCATTCCACGAATTTTAGATGCTTCATAAACATTATATTCTTTTAATTCTGTTGCATCTCCCCACATTCCTAATAAATGAATTTCTTTATTTGCCTGATTATTATCTAATGCATATCGAACAGCCTCTGGTCTTCCTTTGTTAAAGAGAGTTGTCGTGACTTTTGGAATGCCAATACAGTGAACCCCGGGTATCCATTGAAGGGAATTCCAACAATCTTTCCACTGTTGTGCATCTTTCCCGTGACAAACTGCTTGTAATTTATATGGTGTATCTTTTAATTTTTCTAATGCTTGACGGACTTCATATAAAGTACCAGGCCCGTCTAAAAAGCAATCTGGCAATACAATTTCATCGGGAAGTACTAGTTCTGCTGCTTTTAAGACGACTGATAAATCAAGTGCTTCATCTAATTCAATTAATGAATTATCTAAAATAATATAGTCGCCATGATTTGCTTTGTGCCTATAAAAATCAGCATAGTGTGGATATTCTAAAACCAGATGTGTTAAACACATATGGTAGTCAGTATAATCATATACTAAATAATCAAGCGGTTGTATAAATGCTATTTTCAATGTTTAATTCTTTCATTAATGTGTCTAAAGTATTTTTTAAGTCTTCTAGTGTTCCTCCATTGTCAATAACAATATCTACTTTATTTTTAATATCAGAGTCATTAGCTAATCCTTCACTTTTATGTTTTCTAAGTGAGCCTTCATAACCTTTTCTATCTACATAAACAATAAGACCGTCATTATTACGAATATAATCAATTTCGTTTTGAAATCTAACATCTGTAACTGCTGAATGTTGGTTATTAGCGGTATTATTCAGAGCTCTCTTAACCCAGTAGTCTTGGTCAAACCTATCACGAATTATATCTGTTGCATATTTCTGTAAAAAATTTCTAATGGAAAAATAACCAATATGTGAATCAAAATCCCCGTATACAATTCTAAGCTTTTTATCTTTATATGCTTCTAAACGCCTTTCTGGAATATCTACCAACTCTAACATATCTTTACGAACTTCATCAGCAAGCGAAACTCTCTTAAAGCCATAGGGCTTTAAAAACATTGCAGTTGTATCTTTTCCACCACCAGCGGGACTAATTAAGCCTAAAATCATTTATTTTCCGCTTTCCATACTTCATCAAAATGTCCTACCTTAGCTCTTATTTCATCTTGAGGATTATATTTTTCAGTTACATAATACATTAATATAGTATCTGATTCTAAGGCCTTATAACCATGATAAGTCCCTGGTTTTATTTCTAAAACTTTAGGATTCTTTTCAGATAAATATTCAAATTCACAACCATCTTCTTCTGTTGCTAATCCTACCTTAAGAGAGCCCCGTAAGCAAATCCAATAATCAGTTTGAATATTATGTTTATGCCAAGCTACGATATGTTCGGTTGAATTAATATAAGATACATTAACCTGTCCTGGTAAAAAGTTAAAGCAATCTATCAGCCTCTGTGCTCTGTCATCTTCGTTATAAAACATTATACTCCTCTCAAATCTCCATAAGCTATTATATGTAACCTATCAGTATAATTATAACCTTTGGCTTGACACAATTCCATAAGCCATCTTCTTCTTTTATTTAATTGTTCAGGTTCTAACCCTTCGGGCATTAGCCAAACTTTATTATTTGGTATACCTAATAGTTTTTGTAAATCTTTTACTTCTTCCAATTGTTCTTCGTTACTAATGACGGGCTTTAGTTGATAATCGTTATGATAATGAATTAATGCTCTCATTGCGTCATAATTTTGTCTCCAATTCTCATGTTGTTTCTTATCTTTTTCAGTAACCTTACGGTTTAAATAAGGCATCCATGTGCCTGGCTGTGGTGTTGAATTAGACAATTTGGGAGATAACGAAATCAAATCTGCTTGTGTTTCAACAGATTCACTACCTTCTGTTTCTATTGTAATAGTATGTCCAAATTGTTTACCAATATAAGCAATCGTTTGTAATGCATCAGAAAATAAAGTTGGGCCGCCTCCCGTTATCATAGTGTACTTAATGTGAGGATGAGTTTTGTATAATCGAATTATATCATTATAAGTATATGTACCTTTTTCTGGCCTCCACGATGCAAAAGGGGTATCACAAAAGCTCCCGCCTTCAAATTGACACCGTAGTCGACAACCTGAAAATCTAATTAAAAGATGTGGTATTCCTATATATTTACCTTCTCCTTGTATACAAGAATATATCTCTCCAACAGGAATTATTTTAGCATAATCTTGGGGCTTTAAATTGACCGGTGGCGGCATTTACTTTACATCCTCGAATAAATCTTCGTTCCATTCCCTATGTCCTTCACGATAAGCCATATTGGTTTGTGTTTCGCGTACTTCTATTCTAAAACACCAAAGCCTTTCTGCCTCTCCTGGGCCCCACATATCTGGAATGAATATTCCGTTTACATACTTGTATAATTGATCGGCTATGGCTTCACATCCCAGATTTGGTAATATACAAAGTTTTGCTAAACCTCGTTTTTGTAATTCCTTATAAAGATCCATTTCTGGTTCATCTTCAGCTACTAATAATGTATGATCGAATTGGTCATCAAGAAGTTGTTTAAGTTCTCTAAGTCCGCCATAATCAGCGGCCCAATTTCTAACATCTAAATCATTTGTACCGAAAAAGAATTTCATGCTAAAACTATACCCATGAATTACATTACAATGACTATCTGCTCTCCATTGTCTATATGCGCATGGAAACTTATCTACATATTCTTTTGTACTAACATATTTGTATGATACTGGCGATCTGTTTTTCATAAAAACCTTTTGACTTTGATATTGTAAATTACTAAATTATCGATCAATTCTAACGGGTTCTGCCGACATATCTTTTTCTTTAATTGCAACTCCATTAGATGATTTTGGCGTTTCAAAATCAACTTCGCAAGCACCGCCGGCGCACGCCGGTTCAGCCTGTAAATCAGTATTATCTTCTGCTTCAATAATTTTTGTTAAATCTACTTTTGTTAAACTATCCATCATTTTATCGTACATATATTTTGTACATTCTTCAAATGGAGCTTGTACATAGGTGCCCCCATCGTGAGGTAAAACGCTTAATCCATTATAACAATCTCTATTTCTCCACATCCATTCACCAATCTCTTTCCATTCATTATCTTTAATACTAATAGTGGCTGATACATTATGAGTATTTGAACCACTGCGATGTCCTGGTCTGACCCATTCCTCGCTAAAACGCTTTACGCGCTCTAATAAATCAATAGATGTTTCAGTTCTTACAATAGCGCCCCAAGGAGCTTTTTGAGGAATGGAAATAATAGCTTGTTCTTGGGCCCGAAAAAAATCATCTTCAACTAATTCAGGATGTTTTTTAATTAAATATTGATAAATTGATTCATTCTTTCCAACCCTAACTCTTCTAATATAATGATGAGAGTGCCACGCATGTATTCCAGAAGACGTTCCCAATACCATAGAAGATGTACCAGAAGGTTTAACGGTCGTAACTCTTGCTGCTTTATTAACTCCAATTATTTTAGCAACTCGAGCATTTTCTTCTTTTGCGATATCTGCAGCTTCCGTTAAATTACATTTAGTTACTTTATCTGATGCAATTCCCGTCATACCAATCCCTAGCAGTGCTTCTTTTTCAGTAGTTTGCTGCCAGACATCTCTTAAATAATGAAACTCAGTATATCCTGCTTGTAGTGTACCAATAAATGCTGCTGCTTTTGTTCTTTCATTTAAATCTTCTTGAGATTCAACATTAGACCCATTAACTTCAACTAAATTACAAAATTGAAAAGCTCTTAGAGCAATTTCACAACAAGGATTAGTTCCAAGCTCTTTATCGTTTGAAAGATAAATCCCCGGTTCGCCACACTTACTTAGTTCAACTTTTTTCCACAATTCTATAAATTTATCTTTTTTAATTCTGTGGCGCATTAATACTACAGAATTATTAGCTCTACCTCTCTGCGGGTTTAATTCCCACCAATTTCCATACTTACAAGCCATCATTCTTTCATCATCAGCGCTGAATAGAGAAATTAAAGCAGCGCGTCGTATTCCTCCTGCTAGGACGGCATCTGCAATATAACAAACAATATCGTGAACCTCGATTGCAGACAACTGTTCAAATTGACTTTTAGCATCTAATACTTTACGTATATTATGTACACAATCTTTTAATGGTTGAGGGCCTGGTGCTTTTCCTCCACTTGTTATTAATAAAGCCCCTTTAGGACGAATATCAGAAAAATCAAACTGTATGCGTGGGGTGCCTTCAAAGTAAGATCGCATTAATACTTTAATTGCATCGGCCCAGCCTTCAATTGAATCTCCAATTAAAAAACGTCGTTTTCTATCTTTACGTGGCAAATGAATAGGCGGCAACTTTTCAACATGATGCCTCTGAACAGAATAACCAATACCTGTACCTCCTAATAATAAAAACATAACTTCGCTAAAGGCGCGAGAGTGGTCAATTGGTAAATAAGCACAATTATAAATTCTATTTGGAGATATTTCAATGGACTTGCCTGCAAATTGCATACTCCTCATAGAAGGTAAAATTTTCTTATCATAAACAAAGGTGTATGCTTGATCAATTTCTTTTTTTAAAGAAGGATATTGTTTTAAATGCATTGTTTTATTGCGTGTAACTAATTCTTTCCATGTTTCTCTTCTTGCTTTTTCTGGAAGATATCTAGCATATTTCATATAAACAGTAATGTCCGACAAGATTTGACTTGCTAATTCCATATTTTAATTTCCTTGTTTAATAGAGGTTAATCGATCTTTTAATATTTGCCCCGAAAGATCATCATCCTGACGTGCTATGGCACTCATTTGAGCTGGGTGCTTAACTTGGGACATTTCGCTGGTTTCTTCTATCTCAATTAAACCAATGCTCGTATTTACCTTTAATGGAATAATAACACCATCCATACCATTTCTATTTTTAGCAATATAAAAACGACCGGTATTATTTATTTTATCTGCAAGTTTTCGTGAAAGGGAAAAAATAAAATCTGATACTGCTGCCTTTGAATAGGCTTCTGCTATTGAACCAAGGGTAATTATTTCTTCATCAATAGCGGATCGATTTGTTTGTGAGGCTGTCCATATAGGTAATTTCATTTCCTGACCCAGCGCTCTTAAATCTTCGTATATAGATTCAAGTTCATAACGTTTAATTTCATAATTTTTCCTCGATTTCATTATATCGGCATAATCAACAATAATTAAATCTGGATGAAAGCCGGTTGCTCGTAGCCTATTGAGGTGAAACCTAATTGTATTCACTGAGGCTGATTTAATTGGATATTCTTTTATAATTAGTTTTCCTCCTTCGAAGGCACTCAGCTTTTTCGCAACTACATCAGAATATTTTTTAATTTCATTAATTGGGAATCCCGTAATACGAGAATCATACCGTAAGCCTATCGTTTCTTCCCCCAACTCAAAAGTATAATGTACAACATTCTTTCCATTCACTAAAGCGCCATAACCAAGATTCATTAAAACAAAAGATTTACCGCCTCCTGTTGGGGCAATTATTACGCCAAGCTCACCGTGACCATGGCCTCCGTCTAATAATTCATCAATTTTAGGCCAACCTGTTGTAACTCCTGTTCTTTTTTTAATGTCTGTTCTACTTTCAACATCTTTAAAATAATCATGTCCTAAATCTGGTCTATCTCCTGCTTGAAGTGCTTTTTCTACAACAGTAGTAATTTCTTCATATTTATTTCTTTCTAATAAAGAAACAGATTCTAAAATTGCTGATTTCATTGCTTGATTTCGACAAAATTCAATTGCTTGATCTTTAATATATGCTAAATCATTTATTGTTGATGATCTTGCACTTACTAAAACCTGATATGCTTCTTGTTTTAATGTTTCTTCTGGGGTTTGATTAATTATAATTTCAAGATTTTCAAATGTGGGAATCGTTAAATATTTATTAAAATAATTAGTAATTTCGCCTATTATGTGCTGATG
>Ga0209434_1000642_pt1 | contig 16658 bp, 27 predicted proteins | sample ETNvirnome_2_300_FD_184068 | JGI IMG/M metagenome (GOLD analysis project Ga0209434, IMG submission 184068) | Marine viral communities from the Pacific Ocean - ETNP_2_300 (SPAdes) (version 2) | ecosystem: Environmental > Aquatic > Marine > Oceanic | place: Pacific Ocean | collected 2013-06-22
TCGTCGTTATTTTGGTTATCTTCCCAAAACTTTGCAAAAATGGGAAAGAAATCATAAATCCATTTATCACTAGAAATACCATAAGGTCTTACTCTTTCCACCACAATCCAACTATAGTCTTTAGCAGTATCATAAACTTTTGGCAATAAATCGGGATAACCTGTCTGGGCGAATTTATCTGCTTCTTGTTTGTTCATGTCTTTAGTATCCGCATCGCCCCAAAGTTCGTCAGCAATTTTCATAACATAATTTGGGTTGTCAGGAAGCGCCCAAACAGCGCGGAATGAACCTTCGTCAATTTTTTTAAATCCATGACCCATCAGACACGGAGGCTTTACACTTTGTGCCTCACACTCGCCCTCACCATGAAGCCATTGTTCAAATCCTTCGCCAAATTCCATGCGTTCATTCAAGAACTTGCGCCAGTTTTCCATTAAGAGTTTCATTTCTTTTTAGACATCCTATGAACTTTTTTTGACAATGTTGCAACATCCTTCTCTAAAGTGTCCAACCGCATTTGGGTTGTATAATAAAATCCACCGAGTATTGCAGCAAACGTTAATAAAGTTATTACAGTTTTGATGTCAAGTTTCATTTGTTTTCATCCAATGACATCATCGCATCATAAGCCTCACGTTTAAGTTCAGATAGTTTTCCCAAGTATCCATTATTTCTTAATGTTTTGAATGCTAAGTTCTCAACTGAATATTCTCCAGCGGACTCAAGTCCTGCTTTTCTAAACTTCTTTATCTTTGTACTTAACATTTGAGCGCGTTCTAGTGCTTCTTTATACTTGTCTTCATCCATTAATCTTAATGCGCGATCAATCTGATCCATTAATGAATTTGCTTTTTTGTTAACCGTTTCTTTATCTACTTCAGCTTTTTTATACACAGGTTTTTTAACCCAAGTATCATTTAATATAGAATAAACACCTGTGGATATATGCGGTTCACTTTCATTCTGAACATAAACTTCTACTTCGTATCCCTTAACTAAAATATCATGCAAATAATTCCACAATGCTTTTGTCGCATCAAAATATTCTTTTACAAGCTCTATGTTGTCATCCACTTCCTCGAACTTCAATAATATATGTAAGTCAATGTCAGATAACTTTGAATAGTTATAGTTTGCAAGTGATCCTGTGAGTATAATATCTTTTATTTCTGCGTTTGCACCCTCTGTTCCATCAATAAACTCTTGTGCAATCTGTAACAATCTTTCTTTAACTTCTGGATTTAGTTGATCTTTTTCATCCCATAAAGATTTATTAAGGCTTGGTCGAGATTGGGATAACGTGCCAATTTTAAGCTCAACGTCTTCTTTAACGTAACCTCGCCAGTTTTCAAATAAAACTTTCATATCTTTTGATCCGCCCACAACTATTTCCAATTCCTCATCATTTAGTTCGCCGTCTTTTTTTGGCATACTTGTTCCACTTATTAATTAGTTTGCAAGTGTTGTTTAAGTCGTTATTCCCATTCCTCGTCTTCGTCCTCATCCTTCCAAAATTCATGATCACCAAAGAAAATTATATTTTCACCACGTATAATAGAATGCCAATCTGTGGGGAGATTCTTTTTTAAGAATTTCAAGTACAATTTAGTGCGACCAGTTTGAGCTGCGAAGTCTATGTCGTCGTGGTCAAGTTTGGGAATTCCCTCAAAGACAAATTTGAGATTGCCCTCGTTTAATTTGGGAGTGTGTATGAACTCATTAATAACAGCCACAATAGTTGACATTATTTTCAGGGGTTGGTTTTCGTTGGTCATCTCTGTAGAATCTTCCACATCAAACGTAATAGTCCACGGCTCTTCTTCAGGGTTATCGTATTGATTGGTAAACCCAACATCATATCGACTGCCCGCATCGGTGGTAAATGTATAAAAAACCGCACCTTCATAGGTTTGATCATGTTTAAATGGATAAGGCTCAACAGAAAGATCACCAATCTCATTTAAATACTTTCGCCAATGTCCAAATAAATTTTTCATATCTTTTGATCCGCCAACTGCCAATTCTAAATCCTCGTCTGTAAGTTCACCGTTTCCGTTCTTTGGCATACTTGTTCCACTTATTAATTAGTTTGCAAGTATTCTTTAGGTTTAATGATTCAGGCACATTAATAAATGGAAAAATTGCATGGAACATAAAGAAAATCGATCTTATAAATAAATGTATGCTCATTTTAGCAGCAAATGTCAAATGACTTAAATAAGTTTCGTTGTTTTCTTTAAGGTGTTTCATCTATAACTCTCCCACTTGGTCTGGTGTGATAATCTTTATATCAGGTCTTTTCATTTTTCTATGAACGATTCTCTTTAAGAATTGGTGAGATATTTCAGGGGAAATAATGGTAGTTATTTTCCAGTTATCGACGAAGGCTTCATTGGCTTGCAAGCGGCTGTGCAATCGGATGGCGGGATCCCAGTCTTCCTCATCAAAAACAAAAATTTTATCTACATAATCTGTACATTGATAAGAGAGTCCTACCCCTTTGTTTGCACCTGAAGACTTTGTTCGTTCGGGGTTAGCTAAGGTATAACGTTTTCCTCCTCCACTCATCACATCATTCATATCATTGGCAAGCAAACTAATATGCCCATCGACGACGACTCCGTAATCTCCCCATGCTGAAGCTGCTGCCTCTCCCGGCAAGTATGCAGTACAGGACAGTTCATCTTTATTAGATCCGTGCGCTAAAAGATGGATAAGTCCTTTTTTTTCTGTCCAGTGAATTGTTATTAGACTATCTAAAAAAGCACGATCAGCATGTTTGTGATATAGTTTTTTGATGCCTCGACCTGTCTTCATGACCTCTGGAAAATCGGCGGCGATAGTCTTGCCGAAGGCGGCGTCAACATAGTCACGGCGGTTTTCATATCCGCCCATGGCGCACAAGTCTTTAGAAAATTCTTCGCGAGTTTGGGCGTCTTCTTTCATAAACTTGCGCCAGCTTTCCATTAAGAGTTTCATTAAAATGTTTCCTGTTCTCCGTCTTCATAAGTTATAATTGTTTTATTTGCAGGGTGTGGAAGTATATGAACCTTAATGAAATCATCCATTGAATCAAACACAGCAATACCTCCGCGTGGTGGTGGGTAAAGCCAATGAATGACGGCTTGACCTGTCGCGAGCTTGACGCCCTCAATCACAATGCCCGTACCTGAAACTCCTGTTTGATCATCATCACGATAAACTGTAAATGATCTAATTCCACCGGGTGCAAGCTTCGGAGGAGGTTGCGGCTTAAGTTGATTGGGATCATTTTTTTTGGTTGCCACTTTATGAACCTCCAAAACCTGGGGGCGCACTTTTGGTTCTTTTCATTGAAGGATTTGTTTTAAAAGGTGTCGCCTTTGTTTTGTTTCCACCCTTACCAATCAAACGAATTTTCATTGTCTTGTGTTGTCGTTTAACATCTTGCTGGAAGTCTTCTTGAATAGGACTGCCGAGAAAGCGTTCAAGCCCTGGTTTAATTTGTGCGATACTTTTATCAGTGTTTATTCTATCGTTAACTACATAAAAATAATTATCACCAAACTCGTTTTCATATCCTGGTTGTTCTCTACCAAAACGATCAACAAAAGGCTTCATTATATTAGGTTTTGTAACCTCTTTTCCCGCTTTACGGTCAAAATAAGTTCCGCCAAGCAATGTTTTCATCGACTTTTCAACATCATGTGGGTTAAGTTTTCTTTCTCTCTCCTTTTGGGCACCTAGCGCAGTTTCGAGAGGAGCATCAACAAAAATCATCGCGACATCATAACCGGCTCTTTCAAACTCTTCCTTTTGATTAATAATACGCGCATAATAGCCGCCCGTTCCATCAATTATCATACTCATTTCTTGCTCAAACAACTCTTGTTGTAGATTTTTTGCTTCTGCTTGGCCTGCACTGAAGCATGAGCCTTGAACCGAACAAATATTACGAGCATCATCATATTTATTTTTTATTGTTTCTAGATTTGAACGCTCATCTCCTGAATTCTCAAGGGCCTGGGCATATAGTTCTTCCAAGGCTTCGGATGACCACTTTTCCTCTGGCTCTCTCAAATTTAATATTTGACTCAAAAGATCCTTTAAGGCGCGTCTAGCTTTAATATATTGTGTGGTTAGTTTCTCGATGTCGGCGGCTTCGTCTTCGGGTACTCCCAAAGGTGGCAACTCTTTTTTTAACATTGGAACATAAAACTGGTCGGGATCTATTATATGAGAAACAACCTTCATCTCCCCAGTTTGTTCATCTTTTTCCTCATGTTGAAACTCTAGATTTGTATCTAATCCTAATTTTTTACGGATATAACCTTTTCCTACTCCTGGAGCACCAGACATAAATATGACCTTCTTTGGTGAGGCTTCATCTTCGTTTAGATACTCACGCCAACTTTCCATTAAGAGTTTCATTTTTTATTTTCCTTTAGATAAATAATTAGATCTTCTTTTTGATCCGGTGTCAAGTTCTCATTAAGATTTTCCTTAATAACACTAAAAGAAGCCTCTACATAAGTCATCCTATCTAAGTCACAATAGGGGCAATTTGAAAATATTCCCACTCGTATGCCTCCAAGACACATGGAACAAGCGACCCTCGCATAAAGCTTATGGTCGCTGCCACTATGCATCTTGTAATAAATAGTTGATAAACATATCTAAAACAAATAAAAAAGGGTGCCTCACATTATGTAAGACACCCTTCAAGCTACGTTTGTGCTGGCATTTTGTTCCAGCAAACCCAAGGCGTCAGCCACGACGCCAACTCCAGCAGCGGCTATTTAATTTTAATTTCGCGAGCTTTTGAGGCTTCAGTCTTCGGAAGACCCACCACCAAAACGCCATTCTTGTATGTTGCGCTAATATTTTCAGTATCACAATGACTTGGTAATGTATAAGACATTGAATATTCGGATGCGTAAGCATAACGATGTTTCGTATCACCAGCATCATAGCCTATTGTAATTTGATTCCCATCAATCGCAACTTTAAAATCAGATTTTTCCAAGCCAGGTGCGGCTAGAGCAATCTCGAATCGATCATCAAGTTCCTTAACGATAGGATCATGCCTATCTCGTTTAACTGGAATTAATGGTTGTGTCCAAATGTCATCAAAAAATGAACCTCCGAAAACCTTATCAAAAAGATCCAGTCCAGAATTAGTATTTCGTAATGTTAATGCACTCATCGTGTCATCCTCCTTACCTATATTATAAGCACCGTTGAAAGAACGTCAAGCAATAAAATTAACCGTGAAGAACTTTTTTCATCTTATTATTAATGATATCGGGAGATCCCACAGCAGTAATTTCTTTACCATTTGTGAAAATAATCTTAGAAAACTGTTGGGCTTCGTGCAAGCCTTCTGGTAGTTTACCGTTCGCATGAAAACCTGCGGTTTCATCGTCTTGCCTCATAGAAACGATGTGAGATGAATTTATGATTATTTCTGCTAAATAAAATTTATCTGAAGTGGGATCATATCTAACCTGTACTATCTTAATCATCTGTTTCTTGTTCGACCTGAACATCGTTTACAACCTCTGATTCTAAATTTTCTTGAAGCAAACCATCTAATTGGTTTGGTTCCTCTACTTGATTTATGCCCATGAGGATATCAGTATTTGTTTTAGAATAACCAGCTAAAATACTAGCATAATCCATCAAACGATTATCAATTTTGGCTAACTGAATTCTGGCTTTATCAATCGCCTCTAACGCTTCTCCAATGTTATTCTCGTTGCTATATAATATTGCATCCTGTAGGTCAATTTCAACCAAAGAAATGTCGTTTTCTTTTAAATTTCCCAATAACTCTGTGACTGTTCTTGGAATATCTTCCAAATCACAACCATAACTTACAAGAACTTTCATTATGCAGATTTCCCCTTTTTATTTGGTTTCATTAAATGTTTTTCGTCAAGCTCAATAGGAGTACATACACCCATTGGTAAAATTTTATATCGTTTTGCGCCAGCAGTGGAATTCCGAATAGGCAAATCATTTGCCAAAACAAAACACAAGCGAGAGCGCATCGGCCTTAGATAACGAGTGTCGCCAGTTTTATCAACTGTAGATCTAATTTGAACCATCGCATTTACTTCAAATCTTGGTTCAGCTTTATAAGCATCCAAAACTTTGGAAGCATATTTGTTCCTCACCAACTTATTAAATTCTTTTTTAGTGGGAACAAAACTTTCATTCTCTAAAATCTTTTTAGATAATGTGGTGAAGTATCCCGTATAAGAATAATATTTTGCAATCAGCTTTGCATCTTTGGCATGGAACTTAAGATATTCTTCCTTCCAAAGATTAAATCTTTCCTTTTCTTGCGGAGAAAATCTGCTCTCAATCTTCTCAAATGAATTAAGCTGGTTTTGAGTAAGTCCACCTCTTTTCTTAAAAAAATCTAAAAGAGAATCGAGAAAGTCCAGAGTGCTTGGGCTTATTTCTTCTTTCCTAATCTTTTCAAGTCTTGGGCCAAGTGTAGGGTTTTCCTTAATTGGCGATGGTTGATGTCTTCTGTTGTAATATGACCTTGCGTACATTGAATCTCCGACTTTTTACACTACAATCATAACATATGAACCACCCAATGTCAAGGAAAATACTTTATTAATGATTAATTTAGGTGCGAAATAACAGCTGCGCCGATGGCTCCAATCGCCATTGATAATAAAATCCATAAAAACTTATTTTTGCTTTTATTATCTTCTTCAAGCGTTCTCAATCTTGCATAAAGACCAGTATCAGGATTATAAACAGCTTCTTTAATCTTTGAGATATCAGCGCACATGCGCTCTTGGTTTTCTTTAACAGATTCAAGAGAATCTACAATTTTATCTTCCAGAAATTCAACCCTTGCTGCCAATTTCGTTATGGTTTGATCCGATATGGGTGCCACATATTAAATAGTAAAAGATTTACCATTATTCCTCGACAATCGCATGATCTGTAAGTAATAACGTAGAAGCGGCAGATGCAGCGTTTTCCAAGGCACACCGCACAACCTTGAAAGGATCAATGATTCCATAAGTAAACATATTAACAATGTCTCCGGTTGAAACATCCAAGCCAGAATCAGGATTCGTATGATTTTGTATTTTTTCTAAATATATATCTGATGACAATCCAGCATTAGATACCATTTTTCTGAATGGTTCTTTGATTGCTTGTCTAACAATATCAACTCCCAACTGCTGTTCTTGGTTCTCTGTTTCAAGTTCCAGTCTTTTGCCCACCCGCAAAAGGGCTGACGAACCGCCAGAAATAATTCCTTCTTGTTGAGCTGAACTCACAGCTTCCAGAGCATCTTCAACACGGTGTTTCTTTTCAATCATTTCAACTTCGGTAAGGCCACCCACTTTTATGATAGCAACTGCTGAAGCTAAACGTGTTATCCTTTCTTGGATTTTTTCACACTCTTTAAGACTTGATTCTTGTTCCATTTGCTGCTTGAGAGCTTCAATTCTTTTTTCAACAGCTTCATCATCTTGATTACCACCGACAATAGTTGTAAAAAATTTATTTGATTCTATAGTTTGGGCTGTGCCGAAGTTTTCAAGCTTTACAGATCGCATTTGAATGCCGCTTTCGCGAGAAATAAATGTGGCTCCGGTTGAGATTGCAAGATCAGAAAGAATATTTCGCCTTTCTTCTCCATATCTCGGTGCTTTGATAGCAGCAACTTTCATTGAACCCTTCATAGAATTCATAATCATTGCTGCCAGTGCTTGACCAGATATATCTTCTGCAACAATAATAAATGGTCTGCTATCTCTGGCTGCGATTTCTAAGGCTGGTAAAATTTCATCAATCGTGGATACACTTCTATCAGTAACTAAAATTAAACAATCGTCATGTTTCATCATTCCTCGGCGTTCATCAGTTACAAAAGCATTTGCCAAAAGACCTGAATCAAATCGAAAACCTTCTGAAAGTTCTAATGAAGTTTCATTTGATTTAGCTTCTTGAATCGAAATAGCCCCATCTTTGCCAACTTGATCAACAGCAGTTCCGATAAGTTTTCCTATCCCCTTATCTCCATTTGCAGAAATAGTTGCGATTTGTTCAATTTCTTCTTTAGTTGAAACGGGACGTGATTTTTCTTTTAACATATCTACAATATTTGTAACTGCTAAATCGATCCCTCTCTTTAGTTCAATAGGCGAAACGCTTGCAGCCAGATGTGTCTGCGCCTTTAATAATATTGCATGTGCTAAAATAACAGAAGTGGTCGTGCCATCTCCTGCGGTAACATTTGTAGATTCACTTGCTTGTTTTATAACTTGAACTCCAAGATTTTCAAATGGATCTTCCAAATCAAAAAACCTAGCAACAGTCACACCATCTTTTGTGATTATTGGTTTTTGTAATTTACTTTTTATTATAACATTTCTGCCGCGTGGCCCCAATGTTGCCCCCACAGCGGAAGCAAGACTGGTGACACCAGTCATTATTGATTCATTTAATTTACTACCTGAACTTAATTTTTTCATATTTCTCCCACGATGTTTAGAATTTTAACATCCATTAAAAGATTTGTCAAGCGATTTCTTTTAATATTTTATCTAGTTTGAATCCAGCACAATCTATTTTTCTTGTTGTAACATGATAATGATTAACAATACCTTTAAATATTCCTTTCTGAACGTCTGGATCTATTCCTTCCAAAAGATTTTCTCCATCCATCGGAGCAACTAAAGGAATACCATAAGCTTTATGTAATGCTTTTGCTAATGCTTTAAAGGCATCGATTTGAACGTCATAAAATCCAAGAAATGGCTTTAGTTTTCTTCCATGAACTTTGGCATCACGCCACATTGGGCGAGGACCAAAACCTTTTGTTTTGTAAAGTTCTTGATATTTAGGATAATAAGCATTGGAGATTTCCACGCCTACACTATTATTATTAACCTTTCGATTTCCTGCGTGCCATCCTATATCATTACAATCCATTAGCTGAAATATTGTTCCATCATTGTCAATACAAAAATGAACTGAGATACCGCGATTCTTAAGAACTTTAAAACAAGACCTAGAACTCAAACAAACATCCCAGTGTGCAACAAACATATTTGGCTTGCGCTCATCGTCAAATTTTCTATAACAATTGTCTGGTAACTTTAAACCATCAACTTCTTTATAAAGAATAACTTTATCCCATTCAATGTCTACATATTTTCCATTACAAATAATTGAATGAGGTGATCGACGATTCCTTTCTGCATATTCTTTTAGCGCAAACACGAGTCCTTCTCGTTCTGTTAGCTTGCGACGATGTGTTTCCGTGTCAACAACTCCAGTCGGACTCAATTCTTCGTATCTAAGCTGATATTTTCTTATATTTTCTACAAGTTTTTGATCAAAAATCTCCGAGTCGAACCAGGATGGCTTCCAACCAAGTTTCTCAGAAGATTGTTTATTTTTAACAATTTTCTTATTAAGTTTTTTATGCGCGGCGAAGGCAGCACATATACCATTAAACCACTTCATCTGCAATACCCCATTCGACGGCTTGTTCAGCGTCGAAATAAGTATCTGTCTTCTTACGAAAAATCGCTTTTATTTCCTTTTCGTTTAACTTTGTTTCACTTGCCAAAGCTTTTGCAAACTGTGTTTGATACCATCGAACTTCACGAATATCTATTTCAAGTTCTTTTAAAGAACCAAAATGTCCACCAGAAACAGCATGTAACATTAAGCGGCAATGTTTGCCAACTCGTCGCTTGCCTTGAGTTCCGCCAGCCAAAAGCAAAATACCTGCGGACATTACTTTGCCCACACCAAAAGTATTTATGTCACATGTATTCCTAACATCCCTCATACAGTCATAGACAGCAAACATATCGGTGACACTTCCACCTTCAGTGGAAACAATAAAATCAATTGGAAGATAAGAGGTTTTTATTTCTGGTTCTTTGTCTTCAGCTTCTTCTTCAGCTTCTTCTTCAGCTTCTTCTTCAACTTCTTCTTCAACTTTATCTTCAACTTCTTCTTCAACTTCGGCAGTGTCTCGAAAATAATATAAACCAGATACGATATTTTTACAATGTTCTTCGTTTACTTCCCCATACATCCCCAGCACCCTAGTTTTAGGTTCTTGCCCAAGATCTGGAAATATTATTAAATCTCTTGATTTATCTTCTTCTTGGGTTTCGTCTTTTTTTGTCGTCATTTTGAATCTCTATTACTTCAAGCGAGCCATCTTTCCACTTTAAATCTACAACACCAGCAATGTATTGATTAATAATTTTGTTAAACTTGCCCCACTTTGTTTGCGACATTTTATTACTTTCTGCTTCGCCCAAACACCATTTTAAAACTGAGTTAACAACAAATATTTTTTGTGAAAAAATAACGTTTCCATCTGAACTTATCAAATCCTTCTTCCGAATAAAATCTAATACATATTCTTTCTTACGTTTTTCCAAGTCTTTCTTGATATTGTCTTCCGATTTCACAACTCATACCTTTTTCTCTTTATAAATATCTGTTAACTTCTCCATAACGCCATCCCAATCATCAAATTCTAACTGCCACTTGTAATCTTTTGGGTAATGTTCGCGGAATTCTTCAACAATTATTTTTTTCCATTCTTCAAAATCATCTTGAAGTTCGTTGCGAGCGCGTTTAGCTTCTTCTTTTCCTTTTGAGTTTTCAATCGACATCGTATATAACTGATCCATATATGATACTTTATACACGACAGCTCCGATCAATTTAAGTGATTCTTCTGCCATTTTACGAACAAGCAAAGAAGTCTCTGAGAATATTAACGCACGATATGTAAGGGTTTTTAAAAGATATCCTGCAAAAAATGCGATAAAAGAAACTAATAGCAACTCGTTATTCATGTCTATTAGTATATATCAAACTGTAGTAGAAATCAAGAACAATCTTGAAGTGCAAGTAAAAAAATTAAAGCTGTGGCGAAGACGCCGAGGTGAAATCCTAGTGAAATATATACTAAAACTTCATTTATCTTTTTTTTGTCGCCAATCATTTATTGCAGCTTTAATGGCGTCTTCCGCAAGTACAGAACAATGAACTTTTACTGGTGGTAGCGTAAGTTCTTCGACGATTTCTTTATTCGTGATCTTTTCTGCATCCTCAACTTTTTTGGATTTGATCCACTCAGTAATAAGAGAGGAACTAGCAATAGCAGAGCCACACCCAAAAGTTTTAAACTTAGCATCTTCTATTATTCCATTATCGTTGACTTTGATTTGAAGCCGCATTACATCACCACAAGCAGGTGCGCCGACCAATCCGGTTCCAACACTTGGATCGGTTTTATCAAGTGTTCCTACGTTTCGCGGATTTTCAAAATGATCGATTACTTCTTTTTCATAAGCCATGTATTAACTATACACCAACTTTGTAAAGAAGTCAAGAATATTATTTGTCTTTAGATTCTTTAAGTAATCGGCTTACGACTCGCTTGTAAATCGATTCTTTAAGTTCTTGTAAACGCTTTTGAACTTCGTCGTCAACAACTTCAATGTTTAAACCTTTAAGAGCAGCTTCATACAGTTCTTCATCCTGTTCATATACTGGACGAGTTCCTGGGGCTTCGAGATCTTCTTCGGCGTCAACTTCTAACTCGGCTTCAGGTTCTGGAGGCAGTTCTTCTTCGGGAGCTTCCTCGCCGCCGACTGCGCCCTTCAGCTTATCGGCAAGATCAATAATGTCTTGAGCTTCTTCGTCAGTGATGACTACTTCACCTTCACCTTCAACTTCTTCAGGAACTTCTTCAGCTGGACCTTCATCGCCAGGAAGATCTGGTTCCATATCCAAAGCTACGTCTTCAACTTCTTCTTCTTGTTCCTCAAGAGATGGCTCAACTGCGAATTGAGAATAGGTTTCACTAATAAACCCATCACCAAGCACGTCCATGTCTGCAAGCTTCATCATGCGACGGATGGTTCCTTCATTTAGTAGAGGCTTCTTTGTTTTCTTTGCCATTTGCGAGTTCTCCTTAACTTGTTAAAAGTCTTACTGGTATAAATAGTAGGTAAAACAACAAAAGCACCCTTATAAGATATTCAAAATAGAGTTTAATCTGGTATTTAACTTTTTAAGTGCAGCCACTTCAATTTGCTTAACTCTGGATGGAGTTAATTTAAGCCTGTTACCAATCTCACGGAATACCAATGTATCATTTTTTTGGACTGCAAGCTCTGTGCAGTTTAAATCTTCTGGGTAATCGATCCACAACCTGCAATCCTTAACTTGGCAACATTTCTTCTTGATTTTACATTCATCAAAACATTTCATAAGTCTGGATGCTCCTTTTCTAATATATCAAAAATGTTTTCAACTTCATCGTCACCAAGTGCAAATTTGTTTTTTATTTCCGATGTTTTTTTAATATTAGTCATTATTTTTTTCCTTTGTTCGTTATTTTGAACAGAATTTTGTTTTTTAAATTTGTTGATATAGGTCATCAAATCTGGATCTTTATTTATATAACCTTCCATCAATGAACGAAAGAACTTTACTTGCGTGAGACTATCATATTGAAGCTGTAATTTAAAATCAGCTTTGGTACGTTCAGTCACCGTAAACATAATCTTTGTTTTTCCGTTTGCCATTATCTATCCAAAGTACCCACCAAAGGTCCGGGGGTCCAACGAAGACCTCCGAAAACCACTACAACCGAAGGGAAAGGTGCAGGGCTTAGATCCGATTTTCCAGTATAATCCGCAATAACTTTATTATAAAACTTTAATCTTCCACGTACAAAATAAATCGCACTCGCTGAAGTCATAATGTAATCATGCCAATATTTTGTATCGGTTCGTGAAGGGATAAGCATAACAACAGTTGCACCATGTTCAGTTGATTCGAGGTATGCTTTGTTTACCCATTTACCCACATCACCATAAGGAGGGTTTACAAAAACCGTTTCATTGGCCCAACTTTTAGATAAGCCGTCTTCTTCCATTGTATAATGTTTAGGACATTTTGTGTTCAAGTGAGTAGAACACGGATCCAAAGTAAATTTAAATCTCTTGTTTAATTTTTCATAGAAATCAGCAGGTGTTTCCCACTCATTTGATTTTGAACTGAACATTAAGTTTTGTGTTTTTTCATCCATTTGCAATATCCAATATATGAGTCGAACTTTCTTTACAACTTGCGTTCGACTGTTGTATAAATGTAGCACGTTCTTGAAGTTTTGTCAAGTCTTTTGCACCACTATAAGAAAATCCTGATCGAATCCCAACTTCTAAATCATCAAGAACATCAACAACACTTCCTTTATAGGGGACATAAGTTGAAACTCCTTCTTGAGATGAAACTGAACCTTTCCAATCTCTTTGTGCCTCTTTTGATGCCATACCTCGATAAATTTTCATCTTACCATTACACATATCTTTAGGTGTAGAAATAACCTGACCAGGAGATTCTTTAGTTCCTGCAAGCAACGAACCCAACATTACAAAATCTGCACCGGCAGCTAAAGCTTTGACAATATCACCAGAGTTTTTAATTCCTCCATCAGCAATAAGTTTAACACCAGTGCTTTTAGATACAAATGCACAATCTAATACAGATTGAAAAGTTGGAACGCCATGGCCAGTTTGAATTCGAGTAGAACAAATACTTCCGCCACCAATCCCAACCTTAATACTATCTGCGCCCCAGTCAGCTAAATCTCTAAACGCATTTTCAGTAGCAACATTACCAGCCATGATATGCACAGAACTTAAAGATTGTTTAAGTTTTGTAAGGGCGTTTTTCATAAGAATATGATGACCATGAGCAACATCAACACAAATAACTTTCGCACCTGATTCAACAAGCTCTTGGGCGCGTTCAAAGTAATCTCCCTGAACTCCTATTGCTGCGCCAACCGTAATCAAACGAGGAAAACAATCCGAAACAAGTTTACATTGTTCCTCAATAGTATTATATCGATGAATAATTCCCAAACCGCCACATTCTTTTTTAATAGAAATCGCCATGGATGTTTCTGTAACAGTATCCATTGGGGCTGAGATTATTGGTAAATTCAATCCAATCTTTTCGCTCAGATTATTTCCAATGTTGATTGTTCTCCTAGATTCGATTTCACTATATTTCGGCTCAAGCAAAACATCATCAAAACATAATCCATTTTTCATTTCATCCTCCGAAACGATCTATTCATCAACTTTTTTTTCCTCATCAGTAGAACCCAACGAGCCATCACCACGATCTGAAATAGTAATGGGATACCAATCATATAAATTTCCACTTCCAGTCTCCACTGCCCTAAAATGAACCACGGGAACCATGACCGCTTGGGCTATTTTTGTTTGAGGCTCAATAGTTTGTGGGTTTTTTCCTATATTATGGAGATTTACAAACACTTCTCCATCATAGCCGCTATCCACCACGCAAGCTCCAACAATCAAAGATCGTTTTGCCGCTACACCAGAACGATTTTTAATTTCCAACATATATCCATGAGGAACACCAAAACGATAACCTGTTGGCAATACAGCACTTTCGCCTGGACTTATCGTTATACTATCTGTTCGCCTTGAGGCCAAAAAACCTTTAGGTTCAGGATTAAAAAATAAATCTAATCCTGCATCACTTGGGTTTGCTCGCTCAGGAGGTCTTACCCCATCTCTTATCCTTATATATTCAATAATCATTTATTCTATTCCTTTATAACGAGGGTGCTTAAAACTAAGCCATTCTCTAATTATTTTTCCCTTTTGATTTCTTTTTTCATAATGCATGGCTTTCCAACCTAATTCGTGATAGTCCCATAAAATAGAACCATCTTCTCTTAAAATCTTCTTCCACTCGGGCCTTACGTCTATTTCGATACCGATAGTCCGATCTTGTTGGGACGACCATTGTTTACTTAATCTTTCATTGATAACTCTTATTAAATCAGATTTAGTAACCTCTTTCGATTTATATGGTTCTAGATCTTCAATAGTAACTTCATAATCTCTAAAATCGCCCATCAAAACCACCTCTCACACATAAAGATCAATACCCATCCTTCCGAATAGGGATCTTTTACAATATCAAATTCTTTTACAAGCTTATGGTTTCTTCCTAATCTATTTCCATAAAAGGCTGCGCGTTCAATTAGATACTCTGATATTGTACCTTCTGAATCCGCTTCAGCCTCATCAGCACCCACAATTAGTTTATGTACTTCTAGTGTGTTTTCATCATTCATATTCTTATCCTACTAATTTAAAGTTCCATTTGATAGACCGAGTTGAAAATCCCCATTGAGGATCATACTCAAGTTTGCTAACGTATGGTCTGTTCAGATGAACTGTTTCGTTTGGTCTGACATTCCAACATTTAATATTAGTTGTCTGACATGTTTCATCAATCGCATTGATGATCCAAAATGTTTTTCCATTTCGCGTTTTCTTTGGAATAATTTCACGAGGAATAAACCAACAAAGACGCAAGGCTTCATCATATTCAGCAAGCGGAGGAACCTTAAGATAATTTAATCTTTCCTTAACCTTGCTATCCAACACCAGTTCAAATGGAAAAATGCCCGTTAAACTTACAATATTTTCTATCTTTTCTTCTTCAGAAAAATCTGTCTCGCTACGATATTTTTCGATATTTTCTTCTAGTTTTTTTATGTTTTTTGGGCGATCACTTGCAACTGATAGCCACAAGTGCTTACAGTTTTTAAAACGTGGATCGGAAATAGAATCACATGCACCAGAACGAATCAAAACATCCAAACTCTTTTTATTAAGTTTTGAATAACTTATGTCTTCATTAAATAACAGTTCTTCAATGTTGTTAAATGGTCGATGATCAATAATCTGATCCATCGCCTTATCACCCAAACCTTTAATCGAAGTCAAAGGTTGAATCAAATCACCGATTGGAGAAACTTCCCAGTTTCTTCCCGATAAATTAATGTTAACCTCTTGAATATTATAACCCAGATTCTTAACGACATTAATCGCTCGTTCTTTTCGAGTCTCAGGTTCTTTATTTAAAAATGCCGCACACCATTCTGCTGGATAATAATTTAATAACCAAGCACATTGATAAGATAATATGCTGTACCCAACAGCGTGAGATTTATTAAAGCCATAGCCACTGAAATACTCAAAAGTATCCCACAATCTTTGAGCGTCACTCTTGTCGATTCCTTTGTCGAAGCATCCTGCAATAAACTTATTATAAATTCTAGTCTTCTTTGCTGCAACTTTTCCTGTTCCTTTTTTAGTTAAGAGTTTGCGCAGAAGATTCCCTTCATCAAGAGAAATATTTTTCCCCAACTTATGAGCCAGAAGCGCAATCTGTTCTTGAAAGATTAAGAAACCATAAGTTTCTTCAGTCACTTCTTTAACAATTGGATGAATATATTTAATATCTTCTGGGTTTCGTTTTGCCTTTACATAATCTTTATCCACCTTTGCGCTCAATGGACCCGGCCTAAAGATTGAGGTAATGGCAGCAATATCAATCAGGCTTGTAGGTTTAGCTCTTTTGCAAAATGCTTGAGCCCCGACTTCTGTAAACTGAAAGACCCCAGCCCACTTACCCTTTTGAAATATATTTTTATAGATTTCTTTGTTATTAAAGTTTAATACATCTGGATGAAGATTATGATCATAGAATGTTTTTACATTCTCAAATGTAGGGTTGGGATTAGTTTTCTTAAG
>Ga0209434_1000643_pt1 | contig 16654 bp, 12 predicted proteins | sample ETNvirnome_2_300_FD_184068 | JGI IMG/M metagenome (GOLD analysis project Ga0209434, IMG submission 184068) | Marine viral communities from the Pacific Ocean - ETNP_2_300 (SPAdes) (version 2) | ecosystem: Environmental > Aquatic > Marine > Oceanic | place: Pacific Ocean | collected 2013-06-22
TAATATATATAGGAAGCAAAATCTATTACTTTTTTAAACTTTGTTTTATTGCGAACAAGGCGTGACTCATATCGCTTACGCAGCTGCTCGCGAAACTGTTGGAATTGCTTGCTATATTTATTCATTCCCCTCGTCGCTGTGATACTGCTATAAAAAGATCCCTGCTCCTGGATAGCACCCGCTGCCAGGGCGCGGCCCATGTGTTGCTGTAAATCTTCAAAAGCGTTTGCTACAAAATTTAGTACAAAGACGTTTCCCCGCTCTGTTTTAATTTGCCGGAGAATTTGCATGTCCTTCTTAACCACAATTCCATTTTGGACCGGATCCACCCGTCCAAAATAATTTTTATCGTACCACGAATCGAGTGGCCGCGGCAAAAGCAAGAAATAAGGTACGTCTTTGTATTTCTTCCGCTGTGTATAATTGGTGTAAGAGTCATTACCATTACTCCCGTATGGATTAAATGCTTCCACCAAAGAATAAGGAATGGAGCCTGTAATGTGGACAAAATCTGACATGTCTTAATTAGTCGTCTTGTGCTTTTTCTTTAGGGAGGGCTTCGTGGAGGGCTCTTATGGTGGTGGTGAAACCTCCCGGGGTTATTTCAGAATCTGTGGAAACAACTATGTGGTATCCGCCGAGGCCCAAAACGCGAGCGACGGAGTCCGCCGAGCGCGGGTCTCCAAACATGTGCATATTGGGGGTGACATATACCACCTGGCCCGGGAGAAGTCCTGGGAACCCCACCAGCTTAATGCTCGTATTATATAATTCTCGGAGCTGCCAAATGTCGGCTGTTCTAGCTCGGTTGGTTCTAGCTTCTCGCGCGAGAGGGATGTCGGTTCTATCAAATGAAATTTTAAGAACAGGGCCCTTGTTGTCTCCCACCTTAAAATGCCAAACGCCGTTCTTAGCATCATCGGAATCGTCCCCCGGCTTACCGTCACGTCTAATGGGTTGTTCTGTTGGCAAAAGCACCTTAAAAGTGGTGTGCGCTTGTTCTTTACCCGTGATGGTCGCGGTGCGGCCGGGGGCGGCACGTCGAACTAGGTTGAGCTTGGGGCTCAACTTATTAAAAGAAGCCTTTTGTAAATCTTTGTCGGTTACCATAATGGCGCCCGACTTTGTAATTCGGGTCGGGAGTTCGCGAGAGGGGCTCGTCCACCCCGTGGCGACGTCCCACGGGAGCTTCGTACCTAGTCCTGATGATTTATCCGCCATAAGTGATACGCAAGAGATGGATGTTTTAAAATTAGGAACCCCCGGAAGACAAGCAGTTCCCAACACAGGATTAACAAGATCTCTAATCAAATCTACCAGAAAGTCTTCAAAAAAGTAAACGTCACGATCAGCCTTAATTACTTTTCGTTGCAACCACTCAAGAAAAAGATCTAGCTGAATAGGAATCGTAGAAATATTTAACGGATACAACATAGTCTTCATCTGCGCGTCCGTCAAGGAGTGCCACCCAAACTTTAATTGCTTCGCCAAGGTCGCCTTGGTACCCACATTTAACATTCTTTCGTGAATTTTCTCTGGGTATGGCAACAGCATATTGAGTGTCATAACGCCCAAGTTCTTTTTCTGAACTTGCTTCTTGACACCGCTTGTGTTCTCGATGAGGTGCCACAACAAATCTCCCAAATAGAAAAATACTACGGGAAGACGCTCCCCGCGCGACGGGTCGTTAGTGGCGTCGCCGAGAAGGATATCCGAACGAGTTCCTCTACCAACAGCCATAGTCGAATTGGTATGAACGAGGGCCGTCTTTTGAAAATCTTCGTCCGAAAGGTCGGGGTCAAGAGTAGTCTCAATAGCATCGGCGACCGTTCCCTGGCCCGACTGAACTTCATCGCCGGCGCCATTTTTAGATACGGGATACCACGGGTTGTCGAGTGGTTCTAAAAAATCCAACTTAAAAAAAGACTCGATCTCTTTCTTCGTGGTGGGGCCGCGTGCCATCATAAAATCGGCGCCGAAGCCGGGAGGCGTTACGCCAATATTATTTATGTCGTCTTCTCCTGTCGCGCCGCCGACAGCAGTCCCCCTTAAGTTCACGTCGTTAGTAACGTCATAAGACTCGGAGGCGTCATCATATTCATCCTCGTTGTCTATGTTTCGAAATCTTGTAATTGGTGCACCGGCGTTCGTTCGCTTCCAAAAATCTTTAGCAGATGTTTCCGCCGTCGAGTCGCCGCTCTTTTTAAAAAGCATTAATTGTTCGGGACGCGCCCAAGCCACATATTTTGGCAGCTTCTTCACAAGATCTGTGTATCGGGTGGTAGAAAAACTCTCTAGCTCCTTTTGTGCCTTATACAATATTACTCGATCCGGGCTGGCGGCGGCGGTCGGAGAGGTCGGATTCAGAGGGCTTCCCACCTTAGCCTTCTCCAGTTGGGTGATTCGCTCAATTAAAAATTGTTTACGGCCCTGACCGGTGACGTCATCTTCAATTTCTTTCATAGTCGTGCGGGCCCTGTAATTGATCACCAAATCAGCGGACCCGTCTTGATTAAAATTAAACCTATGGTCGGTTAACTGTAAATAAAGAACTGTTTTAAGTCCATCCGCAAACTTCCGAACGTTTTTGACGCCAAGAATTTCCTTTATCTGCGAAGTGTTCGGGACGTCCCAGCCCACGACGGCTTTAATCTCAAAAAAATGACCATCATAAATTAAATGATTAGTAGCTTCGGGCTTTGGGGACGGGTCGGCTGATGATGGGTCAGCAGCCGGCCCACTGCCCACTATAGGGGGCGACATCACTATCAAATCCAAAACGCTAGCCTCGCCCTGCCTTACCTTTGTGCTATAGCGACCCGCCTGGGTCATGAAAACCTGATCCACACTATTAAAATGCAATTCTAATTGGGCTTCAATATTTCGATCTGCTTCCGCCGGATTGACTCCGCGCAATTGCCATCTAAACTTTTTGATTCCTACACCACTGAGTCGGCCCGTTTTAAGTATGCCATTCTCATCAAAAGATCTGTCATTTACAAACTTGTCAAATATAATTTCAACATCTTGAGACTTACTCGTGTCAGGGAGAGGGACGTCCGGATTCAAAGGATCATATCTGTAACCATATTCAACCTTATATATTCTTATGTATGGTACCAACTGCGCCATGGCCTCTGGGCCCATTTTCATGAGAGATTGATGAGCCTCTCGGTTGGGCGTGAGATTAGTAAAAGCCACGGGAGTTCGAATTGTTTGGCTGTTGACGGGAACAATGGGTGCAAATGGTGAGTACTGTGTTGTACCGTGAAACTGATATCTCTGCATACGGCCGCGGCGTGTGTCGGAAGTGTCAGGGTTGTCATCAAAATCTCCTTGCATCGCCGAGTTGCCAGCGAGATTGACGGGCCCAGTAAATTCAGTCCCACCGGCCATGGTAAAATTGGCGTCAACGACGTCGGACCGGCCGGCGATCGGATTGTTGGGGTCGGCGGTGTTGACGTCACCATATATTATCTTAAGATCGTCCTCGTTCATCCCATGGCCGGCCGGCGCGTAGAGGTCCCCAATAAACTCTGGCGCACTGGCAAGCTGTCGAGCGGCATTCATCAAAAAACACTGGCCGTTAAAAGCAAGCGAATGCGCAAAGGTGCTTCCCTCCAGCTTCATGCCCTTATCAAGGAGGTTTTTGTTGCTTTCTTCCGTTGACATATTATATCCTAGCTGCCGATAATCTCCAACGCATCACTCAAAGAGACGGGTATATACACAATATCTCCAATATTGAAGTGAGCATCGGTTGGCTTGTTATTAAAATAGGCTATGACCCACCAGTACGTAGAATCACCGTAATGTTTACCCGCCAGCTTACACAGACGGTCTCCTAAGCCCCACATCTCTTCAGTCATCAGCAGATTATCATAAGCTCCTTGAGATATGCGAGGCATTCTTGCGGTGGTATACTGTCTCACGAAGCCAGGAGTTCCCCTATTAATCAAATAATCGTTGTAAATGGGTTTCCGGTTAATAAAAACGCGGCGGTTGTCGAATCTTGATGCCATAATAATTCTTTCTCCCTAGCTAAGTATACTCTTCTTGACCGCTCCAAGCTCTAGAAGTGAAGGCTGGTCGGCCTTTCGAACATCAAGGGGAGTGGCTTGTGCGGATGGGCCCGAAGGAGATTTGTGGATTGTGCTCGGGTACCCATATGGAAATTGCTTCCCCTGTCCGAAGACTTTCTCGCCAGTCCAGCCGACAACTTTGGTTTCATGCAGGACTGTAAACACAAAACTCAAATCGTATGATTGTGGAATCAATAAGGTCTTGTCCACAAATTGTTTCCGTACAGTATTCATTCCCTTACTCGTGCCGTCAACGCCGCTTATAGAAAAATCATCCACAATCACTATCAGCCCTGGCGACGTTGCCGGCTTGTTTGCGGAGCTGTTCTCGGCGGCCGTGTTCTTTAGGGGATTGCCTATCAAATTGAGAAATTTTACTCGCAGTGTGGGGGCGCCTAGGAGAGAGGTTTTACTATAGCGGGGATACATAAATTTTATCACATCATTTATTGCCGTCAACGCATAGATGTCTGCACCCCCGTTGGTATCAACTTCCCAATTAAAAGTAATAGTTCGCGACGTAGAGCCATACGTTGTGATCGGATCCATACGTCCGTATACCATCTCCTTGGTGTAAGTGGGAGAATACTTTTCTGTGAAAGAAGTACACGTGCCCGGGATCCACAACGAATTTCCGGTTGATAGATGCGTTATTTTAAATGCATCCGGGTTCGCCAAAGATTTGATAGTGTTGACGTTAGTATCGCTGGGAGAGCTTAACCCACCAGCGCCGGCAGCTGCGATATCGACGGAGGCCCTTAAGAGAATATCGTCCATAATGACCTTCAACTCTAAGGCGAGGGCCATATCCTTGCCCCCCAACTCTATAATCTTAGCTTGTACTTGTTGGGCGGTGACGGTCCCCAGTAACCCTGCCCCCTGCAGAGTTGCTAGTTTGCTCTTAGCTTGAGGATCCGTGTCTGAATAGAGTTTAGTTACGGCGACGCCCTTGGCACATGCTCCTGTATCACCTGTTGCTACCATGTATTATAAATCTCCTCTTATTATATAGATATCCAGTGGATTTTATCTACTAACGAGGCCTATTTCGTGGCGATCTCTTAATACGTCCACCACCACCGAACCTAACGTAGTGCCGTCAACAGTGAGGACAACTGTCTTCTCTACCTCTCCCCCACCTCCGCCGCCGGTTCCCCGAAGAGTGGCAATACTCCCTGCCAGTGCTTCCATTTTAGATGTCAAGCGCCCTATCGAAGAAACCAATACACCCATAGCCTCTCGATTGATCTGTGAAGCTGCTAATATCTCCCCGGTTTGCTGGGCTGATATAACGTTGGTTCCGCGGGGAGCCATGATTTCCGCTCCTCGCATGTTTCGGTCCTTTCTATCTCCAACAATTACTGGGCCGCCGCGTGTACGCCCCCCACGATTCATACGTTGGACGCCTCCGGCCATCGTGCCGCCGATCCCAACCATACCGCCGATGACGCCGCCGGCGACCGCGCCCGGGAGGCCGCCGGCCATGCCGCCCAGCATCGCGCCGGAGATGCCCCCTCCGATCGCTGCCTTGGCCATGATCCCTCCTAAATCTTCTCCCTTGGCCTTCTTCTTAGCTGCACTATAACTGTAATAGGCAGTAGCTACTATACCAAGGGCTCCCGCCAAACGAGCAGCACCCATAGCTGCCGACCTCATCGACATGGCCTGGCGCTGGTGGGCCACTGCATTCGCGCTGGTACCTGTCGTTTCAGCTGCCGTCGTTGCAGTTAATTGAATGCCCGCTGCTTTAAGAGCGTTTGTGTTTGCCGCGGCGGTGATCTTCGCCGCTATCACGTTTTTAAGCGAGAAAGTCAATAGGACATATGCCCCCTGTAAGGCGCCCACCGCCATGAGGGCGCCGCCGGGTCCGAGGGCCCCCGTAAGCCTAGCCGCCCCATCCGCTAGCGAGCCTATCAACCCCAAGATGGGGCCCATGGCCACCGCCAACCTCATCATTGATTCCTTAAACCGGTCAAAAACATCTTTAGATTCCTTAGCCAAATCAGCCAATGTTTTCTGTTCCGCAGCATGTTTTCTGTACGCAGCATCAGTGGCCCCCCACAGCTGAGTAGCCAAAGCCATATCTTTAATGCCCGCTGCCATGGCATACGACAGCTGCTCATGTTCGCTCATTTGGTTCCAGTTAAGTCCGGACTGCTTAAAGACCTGTCGGAGAAGAGCCAATCGTTCGTGGTCCTTCGCGTAAACCATTTGAATAGTATTCAGGTAGGGACCCCCAAGCAGAGCGTTGAATTTTCCAACTATATTGGCAGCGCCCTCAAACGTAACAAACTGATCAGTAATACCAATTAACTGAGATGTAGCTATCCCAGTCTCCTTAGAAGCTCTCGTCAAGCCGTCGAAGACTCCTTCAGAATCTTGGCCATACTTGGCTAACACACTTTGTGACTGGGCCCAGTCTCTGTTGATCTGTAGTGTACTAAACCCAACCTGCTGGGCAAGACCATGCAATCGATTTTCAAATGCAACTACTTGAGCAGTACTCATCCCTAGGCCCTGCTGCAAAAAGTTAACCGTTTTAGTAAAATCGCCCATGTCAACACCAACTTGTTTTAGAGTGGTGCCGAGTTGTATTAATTCATTTTGTTCAGCTTGACCCATTGTAATAAATCTGGACGTTTGACTCATTAAAGCAATCCTAGCAGTCTGGACGTCTTGTAGCCCTGCGGCTTGTCGCGATAGGGCGCGCCAGTTGGCCTCCAACTGAACAGTGTTGTTGCCAACGCGACCCGTTTGCTGAGCATATTGAGCGTTTAAAGATGCAACCGTCTTTATAGCACTGAGAGTTACTTCTTGTACTTTTTGAAGCGAAGAACCAAGAATGTCGGACCAGCCCTGTTGGGTAGCAAAGAGTCCCTTGGCACTCGCCGTCATATCTTTGAAGTTACCAGCCATTATGGTGGAGTATGTTAATGACTGGCGGTGTGACTGCGAAATACCTGTAAGTGTTTTGAGAAGGAGGCGACCACCCGAGGATATATTCTTCTGGGCCTCGTTTTTCTGCCGGAGGGCATCCAGACCTTGCTGGAGGATGGACAGTTCTTCTCGTTTTTGTACTATATCTTCGCCGCCGGCGGCAACGACCTTGGCCTGTTCCCGAGTAGCCGCTTCCAGCACTCGAAGTTGTTGATTTTGTAAAGTATTTCCTAGCTCAATTTTGCTATTTAAATCAGTTGCCGCTTGTAGTCGTTCTTTAGTAAGTTGAAGCTCAGATTGTTGTACCTCAAGGTTTTGACGGAGTACTACCGTGCCAGCCCGGATTAATTGGTTGAGGGCCGTGCGACGCGTCTGGCCCTCAGCGACCATCTGATTAATTTGTTCTAGTACGTCCCTTTGAAGGCCAAGATTTCTTAAGGCTTCTTCTGTTAGGGGTATTTCGGTGGGAGTTCCTTCTCCCCCAGGTCGTTCTTCGTCCGCCACTTAACTTTGTCTCCTACTTAAAGGGCCATACTATGCCAGTTTCTCGTTCAAAGCCGGCGACAGCTTGTTCTAATTCGTGTCGTGAAGAAAAACTACGCGGATCACCGAGGCCGTATTGCATAAAGGATTCCATATATCTTTTCTCCTTTGCGAGAGCATCGCTAAAAGAACTAATCTGCGAAGGAGTACCTCTTACTTTTATAGGAGATTCGGCGCCCGTAAACATTCGTTTTAATATCATTTCTAAAGCTCCCCCGAACATGGCCAAAAAACTTTCATTCAGTTTTCCATGCTTTTTCACATTTAAGTTAATTACGCTAGGGAGTAGCTTGTCCATAAATATTAAGTCCTCCATATAATTAGTTTTGAAAAGAAAAGAGCGCTCTTTATATATTATATATAGTTACAGTTTGGGAGGGCCGGGCGTAGTGGGGCCCAAGGTCTGAGTGGCAGAGGATGTTTCGGAAGCTTCTCTTACTTGCTCGGCTTCTTCTTGTTTTTGCTTAACCAGTCTCTTAACAAACCAGTTACGGAGTCCAATTGGTAAATTATAACTTTCAATAAAACTCCAATTACCGTAGTATTTTAGTACAAAAATTTCCTCATAAACGCTCTGCATATATTCATCGTTGAGGCCAAAAAAATTCTGTTGTAAATGGAAAGTTGATGTTGTCTTCGTAGTCACATTCACTACAGACGAACTCCTTTCTCATTTCAACGATCGGGGCGACGGTTTCGTACGCTTCCCTCAGGGCTACAGAATCTTTGAGAGTCAACGAGTTCACAAAACGGGCGAGCGTCGAGCGATCTCTTTCCGTCATGGCCGCTACTATCATAGCTTTAAGCTGGTCGGTTACAAAGTGATCTCCCTCGTTTTTCTTTTTAGGTGTGGTTAGTGGATTAAGCATCTTCATTTCGTCGCGACTAGTCAAAAGCCTGAATTCTACCTCGACGTTACTTAGTGGTAATGTAAACAAATAAGTTCCATTCGAAGTGGCAGTTATGTTACTGTCGACCAACTCCTCTGAGTTTTTTGGATTTTTTATTTTAATTTCGTTAAGATCATAATCTAAAGTGTGCGACTCGTCGCAGCCGGGGCAAATCACTTCAGCGGTATAGGTTTCCCCATAACCATTTTTTCTAGCATTAATTAAAATAGCACTCTTATCGGCAGACAAGAGAGAACCCACATCAATACTCCGATCTATAAGGATGCTCTGTACTAGCCGATCTAGAACGACGCCCTTTTCTATATAATTTCTGGAGGTTAGAATATCTTCCTCCTTGGCTGTCATATACTTAATTTCAACGGATTTTTGATTATGAAGGGGATGGTTAGGGGCATAGAAGGCCCCTTGGCTTGGCAAATCCACAAAATCCGTTGGCACTACGAATGATAATTCTGATGCCGGTTCGGGGGTGCCCGTCGAGGGGGGGACTGGTTCTTCTAGGCCCGGCGGTAATCCGAGTCTTTCTTCGTTTCTATTGGGCAAAGCTACCTCTCTTTCATATATAATTATACCACTAATCTAAATTTAATTTAAATTAATTCGGTCTACCGTCCGTAGACGCCGCCGCCCTGATCAGGGACCACCCATCCGGTTGGCGCGTTTAAGGGTCTTGCGAAACTGTTTCACCGCGGTCCGACTTCGACGGACCGCGTTGCGCGAAGGAAGGTCCTCGTCGTGGGGAAGAGGGGATATCTTATAATCGTAAGAATCATAATCTATCGTTAGCCTCACGGTGGAAAGCTGCTCGCCGCGATGGTCAAGCATCCCAAACTCAGCGCCCACAATACATGAATTATTTAATCTTAAGGTTCGGACTTTGGGAAAAGTATCCCCTGTAGAAAATGGTTGACCTGGATTGTGAGCACGAAACGCCGTACTGGCATTCGTTTCATAGATATCTAAATTTGTTTGTACTCGTGTAGTCCCGCAACCGGACCCCTTCACGACCTCCACCATATTGCCGAAAGAAATCAGGCGCCCGGCGTCCGGGTTATTAATTATTTGTGCACTTTCTTTTAATAGCCCTCGCGCATACAAAAGAGCCGTGATCGTCGATTCTAAATCGTGACTGACTGTATCAACAATCTCAATAATGATCGGGTCAAAGGTATAAACAGATGGTTGGTTCTGTCTTTTTCGCGCAAAGCCGCCGGCTCCGTTGGTAGTTCTGTAGGCTTCCGTTTTAAATCCGGGTTTCGTGCAACTGAGTACTGGGAATTCAACCAAGTTATCAACGCCGTCCCAGCGGTTAAGGCGAGAGATGGCCCCATCAGAAGTAAAACTTTCACTAAACCATTTGGTGCTCGCCGGGGATCCCTCCTTTGGCATTATAATAGGAATCGGAACTATAAACTTGTATGGACGCTTAGGCTCAATTGCCGCATTTGCCCAGGTATTTGATCTAGTACTCCAGAAAGGCATCTGTCAGCCCCTATACAACGTTACTATATAAGCTCTCGTCACCCGTGCTATAAGTTGCCCAATCATATCGGAAGGTAAGATCTACAGTAGAAAGCTCTTCAGAACCATAATCCAAGCCGCTGTAGGCAACACTTCGCACCCACGCATTGTTGAGTACATAGTGACCCAATGTGCCACCGTCTCCGTCTAATTCTTTGATTAGAACTCTCCCCAGCGTCCCGACTGCGCCGGCTTTACTAATAGTGCCGGCATTATCTATCGAATTAGGAGAGGTCGAAACTTGATCGGGGTTAACATAACCCGAGGATACCAGCAGCGCTTGCAGCTTTTCATCAAAATCCGGGCTAGCCGAATTCACGAGAGACACGGAAACGTCTGACCAACTAACCGCGCCGGGGTAATAGTAGGACTGCCCTAAAAACTTAAGTTCAGACTGTCCAACCTCATATCCCGGCTTTGTAACGGACCTTGCATACATCAACGCTGTGGTGTTATTCGGCAATTCAAATTCAACCAAAAAACGATGTGTTCTTTTAGGTTCAACGTTTGCGTTATTCCAAAATTCTCCAGCCATTTCCTAAGTGCTCCTATAATCTAAGTAGTATCTAACCAAATTCGCTATATCTTTTTTAGTCATTAAATGCGGCTCCAGTTCGAGTAATTACGAAGTCGAGTGCAATAAATTCGATTGCGCGAGTAGGCTGCAAAAGCACCTTGGCGTACATGATATTTCGATCTACCATCTCGGGAGTCGTCGTCGTGTTATCGAGGATGACGCGATATTCAGAAAGACCGAATCGAGATTTCACGGAACGCAAGAGCGGCTCTACCTGATTAAGGAAGCGATTCCACGTAATCTGAACATTCGGATCAAACAGAATGGTAGCAGCAATGCGAGAGATACGTCTCTTGAGGAAAATTAGAAGCCTTCGAACGTTAATTCTATCAAGGGCCGACGCTGTAGCCTGAAGTGTCTTTTGGCCAAAGACCACAATTCCTTCTGCCGGGAAGCTCGCAATGGGGTTAATGCCAACCTCATAGAGAGCGTCTCGTTGTTTGCTGGTAAGCTTCTCGACGACGCCTACCACTGGAAGACCAGCAGCACCGTCGCTTAAACCGCCTCGGTTAAACCCAGCGGGGGCAAACCAGACATCAGCAGAAGCTTCCGAACTTGCATATGTACCTAGAATCGCCACAGAGGGTGGTACCCAAACTCGCGATCCGGCCAAACTATCTTGGATTTGTACCCAAGGATAGTATGCGGCGCCATAGCTATTATTCAACGCACGGTTTTTAATATATTGAACGGCGTTCGAAACGGTGCCAACTCTATTATTAAAGGTATTGGTATTCTCTGCAGCTGCCGTATAGTCTCCTTCAATATCAATAATTGCGAGAGCATCGGCACGATCCTGACATACTCGAAGAAGTCGATTGGTCACATTTCGTTGCCAAACGCCAGGAACAGCGGCCAAGTTCATGTCAACAAACTCGGGATCCGCTAGGGAATCAACCGCTGTAATGAGCGAATAATACATAGCATTGTCTGCGCCATCGCTGACAGGAGCACTTTGACCCCCCATGGCTGTGTTACTCAGGGGATCTTTAACCTTAACATTTAAGCCATCGAAGCCACCTACCAGGGGTACAGTAAACCTATCAAAGCCTTGAGCGAGAACCTCTTTATAAGAGGAGCTAACCACGCTCATAGAAGTTCCGGCGCGATACGCACCTCCGGGAGAACTCTCCTTGTAGAGGTTGGTAGATCCGCTGTAGTAGGCAGTCGTGGTATTAGAATGCATGCAGAGATTATCTAAACTAAAGCCGGGACCTCGTTCTAGCCACGCATCTTTGGTTCCAGTACCGTTAATCTGAAGAACTTGCCATCCATCTTGTTGAGTTCTGGGACGTGTCTTAAGGAATTCCTTCACTGACGGATCAAAAACCGTAGAAGTGGTGTTCCGTGCGGTTGTAAGTCCGAAGAATGCGTTCGTATCATCAACCATTTGCCCATCGGAAGACGATAGCCTCAAAGGAAGCATCGGCCACGATATCGAAGCGCTACAGTTCGAGGGCATGCCTCCGCGTCGGCCGACCTGTGCGCCTATGGGGCCGGCGGTGAGGGTCCCCGGCGGCGGACTGAACGTGTTGTCGGTCTCGAGCGTCATGAAGGGACTCGTGAGTGCTGCTTCGGGTGGACCGCCGGCGTCGGGGCCGGCTGCCCGGCCCGAGCCGCTGCCGATTTGACCGACAGTCTCAGATCCAGAAACTATTTGGAACCCCTTGTATTTGGGAATTCCTCTGAATCCCCATGGGAGGAGCACCGGATCTATACCGTTGCCGCTATCCACATCGGGGTTCATTTTCACACGAATAAATCGAGACTGGTTTTCATACTGCCCATACTCTCTGAAGCGCTTGTTCGTAGCATCGAATTCAACATATTTATCGCCAATTCTCTTTCCGATATAATTATTAGATTTAGGATCCAAACTAAGATTGTTCCACTGTTCTAAGATCAGAGGCACCTCATCCGAATCGTCGATAGCTCTTACCATCAGAGAGAATGTGCCGTATAGGGTAAAGTCTGGGTTGGGAGAGTCGGCAATATCCGTGATGGATATTTTAACATTGTTTTGTAGCCACTCAGCCTCATCGCGAGCAGCAACCGAGAATAGATCTTTCATAGAGCCACTACCATTAATGTTAAAGTTGGCATTATCATCGGGTTCCATATTTTGTGAGATGATCGGAGGCGTTTCGGGCTTCTTGTAACTCATTCTAAAATCGCCAGCAGCAGCGTTACTACCACTACCGAGCCCAACAATCATCCCATATAGGTCTTCGCTACCGTAGTTAAATAAATCATTAACCGTTTTATCGAATGATTCTCCCAAGAAATAATATTGTAGAGCCGTCGTCGAAGTAACATCCGAATTAAGTAAAATCGGGCTCGCATTGAAAACTTTTCGAATGTATCGGGGGCTCGTCGGATTAAAGTTAAATGTTGTGTTTTTGATTTGCGTCGTGCCGTCGCCGATATAAACTTTGAATTCCTTATTGGCCCCCACAGTCTTAATAAGAGTATTGAGAGACGCGGTGACGGCGTTTTGGGCGGACACCGAGGGAGGGCAGCCCATGGCCCCAGAAAGGGCAATAGAATAGCTAGAAGTAACATACCACACGGCCGCCATAGTACCCGTTAGGTTGGTATTAACAGCGCCCGAGTTACAAATAAAGAGTCCATAAACACCACCCTGAGACGTGCTCGTATTAGGCATCTCCCAGCCGGCTTTGCCGTCCGCGGTCGCGCGTGAAGATTCGGCGCCCAAGATTCTTATGAAAGTGGCGGGAGCATTGTTGGCTAAGTAAGCCTGCGCAGCATATGCGCCATAAGTGGGTGTGGCTTGAATACCATCACGCCAATCATCGCCGGTGCCCACTCCTTGCCCGGGGGACGGGGGCCCAAAAATGCCCACAAATTCATCAAAACTGCTTACCTGCACAGGGCGGAAAGCGGGGCCGCGAGAGGCAAGACCAATAATGGCTGGCCCCGTGCCAACGACGCGTTGCCGCGGCACTTGCGATTCATCAATTTCATTTATAAAAATGCCTGGTGAAACGAACCTAAATCTATCTACTGACATTGACTGTTTTCTCCCTAATAAGAAAATACCTAAGTTTTCTTAACTAAATAGTAAAGCGAAGCATCAAAATCCTTCTAAGGTTTATAAAAGCCTTCCTTAGCTAAATATTCGTTTATGTCGCCTAAGATAACATGTTCGCGAGGTATTTTAACTTCAACAGCGTTTTCTCTAATAACGATTTTTGGCTTCTCTTCGTTGGGCCCATCACCAACAAGATATCCTAATACCTCCATGGTAATTTTTGTTTCATAGTTTCTTTGATCAAACTCCATAGACCCCACATTAGAGTTGTTCGCAAAATTACCTTCAATAAAAGCTTCATATTTATGCCCATCCCGACTTAGGCGAGCCGGCATTCTATTCAAGCCGCCCTTCCGAATAAACGGAGTGATCAAATCATTCATCTGGAGTTGGTATTCGGTGCGCAAACTAATCTGATAGGTGACGGACACCCAAATAGGCATTGGAATTGATATTGTTTCGTAAACTGTCCGTGTATTTACAACTCCTGGAAATGTGTCTTGACCTCCAGTACGACCCTTAGTATTACTATAACGACGTCGAGATAGATTATCTTCGAATTCGGAGGTCTTTTTCTGATTAATCCTTCTTGCGATAGTAACGGTGCCCCCCTTGGGGTCGTTTATCGGAACCAAATTCGCATAAGGAATGGCGCGTTTGGTCGGATCTTTAATAACACTCATTCGTTCCACAGCTATGAGTGGCAAAATCAAAGCTTCTTCTGAGTCTCTCAGGTCGCGATTGGCTTTGATTTGAAAAGAGCGCTCGGCGGAGGCCCAAATAATGGGCACCTTCTTGAACCCCTCGTTGGTTTGCAGAGAGAGATTGAGCGTTTCGTTTAAGAAATCGTATACCGAAAAATCAATAGTCTCTAGGGTAGAGGATGCAAATTCTATTTCATGTAGAACAGCAGTGGGATTTTTTATTCCTGTCCAACCATATTCTTCAGGATTTTCTATTTCTTCTTGTGTTTGAATAGATTGACTACGTGGCATCGTTTATTCCTCTAAATACTCCGCGGCGGGCTCGGACACACTCCGCCGTAGATTGGAAGCGGTGATCTATCTGACCAAAGTAGTATCGCGTATCGTCATAAGTTCGGACTATTTCATAAAGCTCGTCGCCGTATTGCACAAAATCCCCCACGCGCACATGTAAATTTTGATCTTCAGTTAGACGTTTATAATGAAAATGTACTGTTAGTTTAGTTTGGTATTCATAAGAATATACATTATTGGTTTGGGTGCTAGTCACTTCCACGTACGCATATACCCGAACCGGGGGCAAAAATGTTTTATTAAGAGATTCTCCATACAGGGGATGGAAATTAGTAGAAGACTCGTCGATAGGATAATATAAAACCGTCTGGCCGATGACTCTTTCGACCAGTTCATCATTAACCTGCTTAACCAGATCACGCTCTTTTTTCCCAAAAAACATGGGAGGAGGGGGAGCGGCCGGCTGCTTCCACTTATTGTCGGGGTTGCTCATTTACATTACCCCACAAATATACCCAGTGGAATTCCGGATAAAATCTTTTCTGTATTGTCTCCTAGCGTACTATCGACAGTTGCTAGTTTGACATATGTAAGCTCATCGAAGGTGGCTTTCAGCTCCTCTCTTAATGAATCTTGTTCGGCTTTAGCCTGGGTCAGAAGGTCCGTTGCATTTAACTGAACCGCTTCGCCGGGGATCGGTACCTGAGCAAACTTCCCTCGAACTTGACCCAACATTTCCTTAGAAAGCGCCAACGCGAAACGACGAATCCACTGTTTTCCGATCGAATTGATGCTGCCGTACGCTATATTCTGAAAAGGTAGGGTATTCATATTGTTTATACCATCTACCCCAGATCGGCGATTGCTTTCTGAGTCTTCCCACGCGTTAGCATCGTCTTCTATGGTAAATTGAAACCAGTACTTAAGTGGCGTCGTGCTACCGGGGGTGGGATGAATTCTAATAATGTTATTCTTAATCTCGTAAGACCAGTGAGATACACGCACATTTAGCGCATCTTCATATGCCATCGATTGTAATTTATTTTGCCAAACGGGAACTATATCAAAAGTGGAATCGTCCGCATACTGACCGTAAGTTCTTAAATTGCCTACAACACTAAAGCCTCCATAATATCCATAGAAACGCCACATAGCGGCCGGTGTTTTATAGTAAAAACGTCGAATTATAATTCGCTTATTGCCAACCTTCCCGAAATAAGGAACAGTTGTATCCGTGGCTGCAGAGGAAGAAATAATATTTTGAAGATCATAGTCACATTGTCCCGGCACACTATCAAGAGAACCGGAATAAATATTTACGTTTCCTCCTAAGTCGGCCTCGGTAATCGCCCGGTCACTATATCTACGTGCATAGCCATAATCGAACTTGGGATACCTTAATTCTATCTGAGATCCTGATAGACTTTCTCCCGATTTAATCTGGCCGTCTTGATCAAAAGAGGCTGTCGTATGGCCCAAAAAGCTAGAAAGTGAATTTTTGGACTGATGAACATTTACTATATAGGAATATTCCAACACGGCCTCTTCATAAGCAGAATAAATATTTCCCTCTGTTAGTTCGATATCTAAAACATCACCACCTAGTTTTTTATAAGTATAAGCCACCTGGTCTGAGGCGCCGGCCAAGAAGTCGGTGGCAGAAGCATACATCCCAAAGGGAAGCGTGGCTGCCACGTTGGCTGCTGAACCCGTGGAAGGCAACACATTGGTGTTGGTTGTAGAAGCTGGTGTTAATACTGGAAGCGCCATGCAAAATCCCCTAGACTAAATAGTAGTCACACCATAAATAGAAAGCCCCGACTGCTAGAGCCGGGGCTTTCTACTTTATTTATCCGATTTCGGATTGGTAACGCTAGCCAATCATCATATCAGCAATGATTACTAGACCATACATATCCGGACGCACCATCTTCTTGGCGTATCGAGTCATGACTCCCTTGCGGGGCACGAAATCTTCAACACCGAAGATTGTAGGTGTAGTCTGGAGCGGTACGTACGGGGCGTACACATAA
>Ga0209434_1000644_pt1 | contig 16636 bp, 10 predicted proteins | sample ETNvirnome_2_300_FD_184068 | JGI IMG/M metagenome (GOLD analysis project Ga0209434, IMG submission 184068) | Marine viral communities from the Pacific Ocean - ETNP_2_300 (SPAdes) (version 2) | ecosystem: Environmental > Aquatic > Marine > Oceanic | place: Pacific Ocean | collected 2013-06-22
TTGTTGTTTTTGAGTATATTTATAGGTGATATTGTTGGGAGCTGATTTTACCACTCCCTTAATTAAAAGACGAGGAAGTAAGAATGTCCACCACATCTAGTACTAGTAAGTTAAGTTCAAGTTCAAGTTCAAAGTCGAGCCCCAGCGCTCATAAGCATCTCGATTTAGAGAAGCAGCTCTTGGGATTGCAGAAGGAAGTGGCTGCTTTAAAGAAACAGCTTACCGCCGTCGAGGCTCAGAAGGCTGCTCCAGCTCCTGCTGCACCAACTGGTAATTTTGTTACACGCCGAGAGTGGAAGATGATGCTAAAGAAGCTCGGTCTCTATATCGGTTTTTCGCTTTAATTCGATGACTTGACAGAAATTAAGTTCGAAAAAATAATAGTTTTTTCCTGCGTTCTAAACGGCCTTCCTGTGTGCAATTTACATGCACGTGAGCAGGAGGGCTATTTTTGTATGGAGTAATGAGCTGTTTCTTTTTGATAGTTATTTGAAGAGGACAATAGTGTATGGCAGGGTTTGTTACAACATTCCGACCCACCCCGTTTGGGTTTTTTGATGATGATTTATCATTCCAAAAGGATGCAGATTCTCTCGTTACGTTTGTGAAGCGCAAATTGGGCGACGATATTTTGAGCGTTGAACTCACCAAAAAACAAATTTGGGCATGCTTTGAAGAGTCTACGCTTGAATATGGGACGATGGTCAACGAATACCAGACGCGCAGCCAGCTGAGCAATCTTTTCGGCATCAGTACGGGTTCTAATGTTGAAGGTAAGTACGCCCACGAAACCCTCGATTTTATTCTTAGGCTTGCTGAACCATATGCGCAAGAAGCTGGTATTGGAGGTTCGTACAACACACTGTCGGGTTCTATTCAGCTGGAGAGCGGCCGCCAAGATTACGATATTTACAGTCAGCTCGTTGATGGCGACGGAAATTTAATTTTTTCATCGAGTCTCAATAATCCCGCGACCCGCATGAAAATTTTAGAAGTTTTTCACTTCTCACCCCAGGCGGCATATCGTTTTTTTGATACTACAAGCGCGATCAATTATCTTAATAATGAATTTGCGTTTGAATCATTCACTCCGGAGACAGTATTTTACGTCTTGCCGGTTTTTGAAGATGTTCTCCGCGGCGGCCAAATGGATTTGTCAAACCGTGTTAGACGCTCAAACTATTCATACACAACACAGGGCACCAAAATTAGAATTTATCCCTGCCCTCCGTCTGATTCATCGGATACTCCGTCAAAGCTTTGGATACGGGTGGGGTTTTCAAATGATCCGTTTAAACCGGCATATGAAGATGGCACCGTGAATGGTGTGAGTTCTTTTGCAAATATTCCTTATGGAATTCTTGAGTATGAAAAGTTTAATAGCATGGGCAGGACTTGGATTTACAATTTTACGTTTGCTCTCTGCAAGGAATTGCTAGGGTTGGTGAGATCAAAGTTTTCGACGGTTCCTATTCCTGGCGGCGACCTCCAGCTAAATGGAACAGATCTCGTATCCCAAGGTCGTGAGGAACAGACACAGCTGAAAGAACAGATGAATAATCTCTTAGAGTCACTAACGTACGACAAAATGCTTGAGGGCGATGCAGCCAAGGCCGAAAATCTGCAGAAGGTATTGAAAACCATCCCAGTTCCAATGGGAAAATGTATTATTATAGGTTAACTGATGGCACGCTTATTCATAACCCCTCGTGAAGTTGATTTAATTTCTGATTTAACAAAAGAAATTGTCAAGGACGTGATCGGTCAGAAAATTTATTATTATCGGGTGCGCGAAGAATATTCTGAGGTTCATGATGTATATGAGGAGGCCCCCGAAAAAGTGTTTGATCCTCCGATCGAAATTGAAGCACGTGTAGAATGGAATTCTCCCACTCGATCAACTAACAATTTTGGGACGGAAGCAATTCAGAAAATTAACGTCTATATTCAATATCGCGATATGATTGACCGTGATATCGAGGTCAGGGAAGGTGATTACTTGAGTTACGGTACCAATTTTTTCGAGGTTATCAAAATTGAGTTGGACAAGCTTGTCTTTGGCCTTGTGGAATATACCACAGGAATGAATCTCTCATGTACGCAGGCAAGGACTGGACAAATTGACAAGATTCCTCACGGTCCAACAGATCAAGCCTATTCTGATCCTGGGGCAATACAAGAAGTGTTTGTCCAGCAACGCGGATTTGCAGAAAATAGGCTCGGCCCAACCGGCGACGAGCGCGCGCTAATTAAGCAAGGTAAATTAGATTTGCCACCACAACCTGCTCCTGCTGAAGTTTCGCCAAAAGGCGATGTCCGCCAGATCCCTTCTGCATTCTATGATGAGTCATAAAAATGTCAACTTTTCAACAGACAGCTGCTAGCAATAATGAACTGGGAATTTCTAGGGATCCAGAGATTTCTATTCCTTCATGCACAATTGAAGACGTTGATCGGGCACTCTTTACGCTCTTTAATGAAGATCTAGATTTATTTTATAAGCAAGAGGGCACAATTGTCCGCGTTCCCATTGTTTTTGCTACCGGTGAACGATTTGCGATTTTATCTCGAAATAAGCCACTTCGCGATGATAGCGACGCGTTGATATTACCGTTAATTTCAATCGCGCGTACGGGAATGGCAAAAGAACTTACCCGAGGAATGGGAACGAATCAATCTTCCCCTATCACTATCAAGCGTCGGTTGAGTCAATCAGATCCACTTTATCAAAGATTGGTGAACAGAGAAGGATTACAGTATCAGGATGACCGGGTCTCAAATTCTCATAAGATTGTTACGGGATTGACCGGATCACGCGGAAAAGGAACCAAGCCTGGCGAGATTGCCACCCGCCGTCCGCAGGCTGAAACTGAATCGGTATATCGCCAAGGTCATCTTCTACAGTCCAAGGTTGGAAATAACATTTATGAGATTTACGAAATTCCTAATGTAAGATATTACAATGCATCGTATGAAATCACGTTTTGGACTCAATATACCCAACAGATGAATGATTTATTGATGACATTTATGTCGTCTTCTCACACAAATGGAAGGCTTACATTTCGAATTGAAACGTCTAAAGGTTATTATTTCGTTGCTTACCTAGAAGGAGGCTTTTCGCCCGGTAACAATTTTAGTGATTTTACCGACGAGGAGCGCCTGGTGCGCTATAGTTTTAGCATGACTGTTCCGGCATATATTGTCGCCCCCGATTACGAGGGCGCCCGAAACACAATTCGTCGTTTTGTATCTGCGCCAGAAATTTCGTTTGGGATAACGGGAGTTTATGCCCCAATTCAGCAAAAACAAATTGTGCCTGTTGCAAGCGCTGATTTGAACAAATACATGCTCAATGATTTGGAACCGCATGATGCTCCACTTCCTGGACAAAGTATTGTAACGCCGTCTACAACGAAAGATGGTGGTTATTACGACAATTCGGCGGTGGGTGGAACTACCTCCGGGAGACACACGGTTGAAGTTGTGAGAAGCTACAAGGATCCTGTGACAGACGAAGTCAAACAGGAAGTCTTGCCTTTTAAGTCCAGAAATCAACGAAAGGGCGAAACAGTATATCAAGCGCAACTAACTGATGATTTAGGCACTATTCTTGTGGTGTCAAAGTAGAATCATGACTTTGAAAAGAATATTTACCATTGATAAAGTAAAAAGGAGCTTATAATGGCCGAACAGACATTCCGCTCACCTGGGTTTTTTGAGAGAGAAATTGATCTTTCTGCCCGAGAGGTTGAGCCAGTAGGAACACCAGCAGGTGTTATCGGGACATCGGAAAGCGGTCCAGCTTTTGTGCCCGTGACAGTTGGATCATGGACGGACTTCGAACAGCGCTTTGGAGCGTTAGATCCCAACCGTGCCGGTCCGTATGCCGTCAAAGAATATTTGAAAAATAAAGATGCGGTGACATTCTTTCGCGTTCTCGGGGCAGGTTCTAACGATACCGAATCCGAGATGACGTCAACTAGATTATACGGCATTGTTTCGAAGGCAGGATTTTCACTACAAGGGGCTGTCACAGCAATTGGCGCAGATTCTCTAAACCGTAATGTTGGGCCTGTGCAGTTCCTTGCCGCGGCCCACTGGCTTTCAGCCTCAGAGCTCTTGGCATTACCAGAATTTAGCGACAACAATTCATTCCCAAATTCGTCTACGGGTGGCCGCGTTAATCTTATTCGCGGTGCTATTTTCCCAACAACGGGATCACGAATTGTGCTGGCTGCTGCGACTGGATCGGGCGGTGACGTAGGAGGCGATCTTACGGCTGCAGATGTAGACTCAATGTTTTCGCTCACAGGACTTGACCCACGACAGAACGAAGCTACATATCAGAAATTTAAGATTATTGTTTCTTCATCTGCGGGCAGCGTCTGGGCCAACGATGATAATCTTCCCGGTTGTCGTATTTTCACCGCATCACTCGATCCGTCGAACGATGATTATATTGCAAACGTGTTAAATACCAACCCACTAGATTTCCAGGAAAAACAGCATCTTCTGTATCTTAATTTTGCAGTTGAAGAGGAAATTGCACCAGTTATTGATTCTCCTGGCACGTTGATGACGACAATTGCACTCATTTCAGGATCTGCAGCGACAAATGTCATTGGTGGACAGAGCGAGGGATATGGCGATTCGTTTGGGCGATTTGATACCAGATATACAACCCCCCGTACACCGTATATTATCTCACAACCATTCGGTGGAACCGAATTTAACCTATTCTACTTTGAGTCTATCTCTGATGGCGTATACGCATCTGATAAACTTAAGATGAGTATTGCTAATGTACGTGCCTCTACTGACGAAAATAACCCATATGGAACGTTCGAGGTCCAGGTCAGATCGTTCGGTGATCAAGATATTGCCAAGGAAGTCATAGAGACATTCCCCGAAGTTACCTTAGATCCGACCAGCGAGAGATTCGTTGCAAAGATTATTGGCGACTACAAGGCAAAGTATGAGTTTGACTCCGTGGACGTCGATGAACAACGCCTTTTGGTACAAGGAAAATATCCCAATATTAGTGCATACATTCGTGTAGTTATGAATAATGCGGTTTATGAAAGAGAAGTACCTGCATCCTCTCTGCCCTTTGGATTCCGTGGTATCCCCGTCCTCAAAACGTCGGATACGCTCACAGATGATCCTTCAACGGCAATGGTTGACAAGAACCTCGAAGCTGTTGGGGAAGTATTTACACAGGCAAATGGAGCTGGCGATGGAAGAAGAATGCTCGCCGGTGCTGGGTCAGTATGGTGTCAAGGGGCAGGAACTGTCTTGAGTGGTTCGATTTTGCCTCCGCTACCTTATCGTTTTAAGGTCACGAAGGGCAACGTTCCAACGTCAGCCGCAGCCACTGATTTTGCGGGACAGCCGTCGAAAAATGAGCGGACAGATTCGCGTCTCTATTGGGGCACGAAATATGAACGGTGTCCTCTTACTTCTTCAGTTTCGAATGCTGTATTAAATCCCAATGCTGGCTACTTGCCGAACGCAACCGTGGGAGCATATGCAAAATTCCAAGGATTGGCAGGATTAGATAACCTGGTGACAGGCTCTGGAGCAGACCTGTTTAACGATAACAAGTTTACGATGGCCAGGATTGCGCTCTCTACCACGACGATGGGAAACTTGACAGGATCGGCAAATGAGCACATGCTTGAAGCTGCCTATCTTCGAAACAGATATCCTGAGTCTACAAATTATACGATTAGTGACGGCGTGTTGTCCGGGCGGTTTACGTTTGCCACACTTGTTGCGAGTTCGTCTGTTAAGTTTAATAGATTCACAAAGTTTACCAAGTTCACGATGCCGTTTTACGGTGGTTTTGACGGGTTGAATATCTTGGATCCTGATGTCTATTATATGAATGACAAGGGAAGCTCCACTGATCCAGGCGGGAAGGCAGCCGATGATTTTACCGGTGGATTGGGGCTTGTCGGCACCGAAGACGGAACGATGATGGGCCAAGGTCGACAGAATAATCTCATCTTCAGCTATCGTAAGGCAGCAGACATTATGACCGATCCGATGACGGTGTCGATTAATCTGCTTGCTGTACCAGGTATTCGCGATCAATATATTACCGACCGCGTGCTTGAGCAGACCCGGGCATATTCGATGGCAATGTACGTAATGGATATTCAACATTATGACGAAGATGGCAATCGCCTCTTTGAGGATAACCCCAAGCGCCCGGATATTCGGGAGACAGTCGAACAGTTCGAGGGTCGCCGTGTGGATAATAACTTTGCGGCAACATACTTTCCAGATGTTTTTGTGGAGGATGCCACGAATAATAGACCAGTTTTCGTACCGGCATCGATTGCCGTGTACGGCGCTTTGAGCTATAACGACTCTGTTGCATTCCCATGGTTCGCGCCAGCAGGATTCAACCGGGGCGCGCTTGGATTTGTCACTAATACCGAGACACGTCTTACATCGGCGGATCGTGATGATCTGTACGATGCTCGAATTAATCCAATTGCAAACTTCCCAGACGGTGGTTTTGTGATTTTTGGTCAAAAGACGCTTCAGATTACTAAATCAGCACTCGATAGAGTCAATGTCAGACGCATGCTTCTAGAGGTTAAGCGCTTGGTTGTTTCAATTGCTGAAACACTGTTGTTCGAACCAAATAACTCGGCTACTCGGGCTCGGTTTGTTGGGCAGGTTGCTCCAGTTCTTGCATTAGTTCAAGCTCAGCAAGGAATTGAGAAATTCTCAGTCATCATGGACGACACGAACAATACGCAGTCAGACGTTGAACAGAATCGCTTGAATGGTAAAATTGTTCTTGTTCCCACCAGAGCAATTGAGTTCATTGCAATCGACTTCATCATTACGAATGCTGGGGTTGAGTTTGTGTAATGAGTAGTCCGGGCGTAAGCGTATCTTACGAATTACCAAGTTTTGCGGCTCTCCAAACTGCGCCTGTGGGAACTACCCCCGGCGTAATTGGGACTGCCACTGAAGGACCAGCGTTTGTCCCGCTGAGTTTTGGGGCTGTCGTGGATTTTGTTGGTAAGTTTGGAGACATTGATGGCGCTCACTTTGGAACGTTGGCGGTAAATGAATGGCTCAATCACCAAACGGCGGTAACGTATATTCGCGTGCTTGGAATTGGAGACGGTAATCGTCGTGTGACAACTGCCACCACTGACTACGCCGGCGAGAACGTCCCAGCAGGAGGTGTCAAGAATGCTGGATTTATTGTTGGATCGCAGCAGGTAAACCCCAATGGGTCATTAGGTAACAATCCTTATGCGAACGCTGGTGGCCCTCCGGGGCGTACCTATTTGCTTGGCGCGTTCATGTCGGAGTCGGCGGGTAGCATCGCTTTTAGCTCTGCCGGAATTCAAACCTCACCCACCGCGGTTCCTATTTTGCGCGGAGTGTTGATGGCCGCTTCCGGAGTGCTTCCTTCGCTATCCGGCTGTTACACAGGTAACGCATCGACAGCATCGGCCGGCATAGTTGCTGGGTCGTTTGTGGGTAATAACGACGGTGGTGGATCTGTCGGGTCAATAGATCTCGATATGAGCAAATATAATTTTGTCATGCTATTAAATGGTCACATTGCGACAGATGATTATCCTGCCGCCATAACGGCATCGCTCAATCCGGTGACTAGTGATGACGGAACGTTTCTTTATATCTCGTCATCTCTTAACACCGATCCACTCAAGTTACAGGAAGCAGGCCATTATCTCTATGCACATTATGATTTTCACACCGCTGAAGCAGTTTTAACGGGTTCAGGTATGGTCACCGCGGGAAGTGAAAAAACGTCGATCACGCTGCAACACCTGCAAGATTCAGTGTTTTTGCTGTCGAGTTCTCTTGCTCGTAATGTCGATGATTCATTGAACCTTGCCATTCCAAATTTTGAAAATTTTGATGATCGATATCAGGCTGCGTTTTCGCCCACCGTTATTTCGCAGATGATTAATAGAAAGCCACAAGATCTTTTCACTTTTCATGTGTTGGATGATGGCTCAATTGGGAATAGACAGTTAAAAATAACGATTAAAAATGTGGAGCCATCATCGGAAGATGACGGGTTTGGCACGTTCGATGTTGAGGTTCGAAAATTTTCTGACACAGATATTGACCAGAAGCTTATCTCACCAGAAGAATCTTTTGTGGGTCTTAATTTAAATCCAGAATCCGATGACTATATCGGCCGCCGGATTGGCGATAGACATACCTATTATGATTTTGATAGAGCTTCATGGGCTCAAAAAATTGTAAAGACGGGCATATTTAACAACGCATCAGCATATATTCGTGTTGAAATGAATTCTAATGTTGAGCGGCAAAATATTAGTAATAAATTGCTTCCCATTGGTTTTCGTGGGCCTTATCATTTGGTCACCTCAGGGTCTGGAATTATGAGTCTTCCTCCGCACCCGCTGGCAGGTGCCACCATAATATCGACAGCAACCGAGTGGTCACAAAATTTAGTCGAACCACCAATTCCATATCGCCTCCACCTCTCCGATATCCCAGATGCTGATGCCCCCACTGATAGAACCGTAAATTACAGGCGGAGTTGGGGATTTAAGACCGAGCGCATCGATAATATAACAAATCCAAATTCTAGCGAGTATCCCAACACCGGTGCCCCCTCGTTTTGCAAATACTTTCCAAAATTTTCTACCACCCGCGAACCAATGTTTGCTGGCAATAATTCTGGAAAAGCAGATATTAACGGTTCAATCTACGATTCAGACCGATTTAATTACAACATGTTTTCGCTAGAAAATATTCAAATTCACACCATGTCAGATGCCGACGTTGTCAACACAAATGAGTGGGCATTTGCAACATATCGCCGGAACCGCCAGCTTGTCCGCCAGATAAAGTCAAACGGTAGTTATGACACTGGCCGATTTTTGAATGTGGCAAAGGATTTCGGTTCAACAAATGTGTCGCGATTCACGAGTTTTACGATGCCAGTCCAGGCAGGCTTTGACGGCGTCAATATTTTCAACGAAGAAAAAGCCAACATGACAAACGCGGCTGCTACATGGGAGCTGGATGATGTACGACAGGGACTTAAAAAGGGACCTTCTGTTTTACCTTACATCCGTGCGCTAAACATAATGGCAGAAAAGACCGAGACAGATATCCAGCTTCTTGCAATTCCAGGAATCCGTGTCGAATATGTTACGAATATGGCCATGGAGACTGTCGAAGAACATTTTAATGCTTTATATATCATGGACTTAGAGACATATGACGTCTACAATAATGTTATAACCTCATCCCTCCAGGAAACAAGCATCGAGTTCACCGCAGATGAATTCAGGTCGCGCGTGCTGGATTCATCATTTACTGCTGCTTATTTTCCCGATATTGCAATGAGTGATCCGAAGACGTTTGAAAATATATTTGTTCCTCCTTCTATCGCCGTGCTTGCCGCAATTGGAAACAACGACAACATCGGCCATCCCTGGTCGGCACCAGTCGGCTATACTCGTGGTAAGGTGAGCTCTCCTGTTGGTCCTGCGATTGAATTGAAGGTAAGATATCTGTCGGGTTCCGCCACTGCCGTTGAAACACTCTATAACGTGAACATTAATCCAATTATTTCTCAGCCCAGTGCAGGATTGATTATTTACGGACAAAAAACTCTTCTAACGAGTCAAGTTGATTCTGCACTGGAGCGGATTAATGTGCGCCGGCTCTTAATTGACATTCGTCGTCGAGTCCGTGCGGTGGCAAAGTATTTTGTTTTCGAACAGAATCGAGAGACAACGCTAACACGGTTTGCTCGAGAGATTGAGCCTATTTTACTGTCTGTGCAATCAGGTCTTGGTATCGAGAGATATAAGGTCAAGATTGACATGACCACAACAACACAGGCAGATATTGAGAACAATATAGTTAGAGGAAAAATATATCTACAACCAATGCGGTCCGAAGAGTGGGTCGTTGACGACTTTTCCACCGAATAGGGATGAATAGAGTTTGCGTGATGAATACATATTACTGTAATAAGGAGCTATAACATGGCTGAACTGACATTTAAAAGTCCTGGCGTCAGTACCAAGGAAATTGATTTAAGCGGCCCGACCGCAATTAAGCCCCAGGGAGTACCCGCGGGGATTATTGGCACCGCCAATCAAGGACCTGCGTTTGTCCCAGTGACCGTGGCAACATTTGGTGATTTCCAGACATATTTTGGGAAGACAGATGGCGAAAAATTTGGACCTCTCGCGATGTACGAGTGGATGAAAAATGCCAAGGCAGGTACGTACCTTCGGGTACTTGGGATCGGCGACGGCAAGAAACGTCTCTCCAGCGCAGGCGTAAATTCAGACAGTCAGAATATTTCTGCTGGAGGTGTTAAGAATGCCGGATTTATCGTAGGCACCCGTGGGGTGAGGTCTAATGGATACGTCGGCAACAATGCATACGCGTATAACGGTGCTGGTGGAGGGATGCTCGGACGGGCATATTTCCTCGGTGCATTCATGTCGGAATCAAATGGCAGCACGCTCCTTACTACGTCCGGAATTCAGGCCACCGACGGTTATGCCACGGCGGCCGATGCAATCGACACCACTGGTGCCAATGCTGGTATCATTGGTGGTACAGATGTAGCGTTTACCATTTTGGTACCTGCGTCTGCAGGCGGTGATACAACGGGCGGAGCGGGCATTATTACGATTACGCTCGAGGATGATGACGATGATGGGTCCGGTGGCGCAGGAGCGTCAGCAATCGGCATTGGTGGAGACAACGGCGGAGCTGGCCTCTCAGATGCACAATGGGCAGAGCGCATAATTAATGCAATTAATGGTGCGTCGGGTGACCGAGTAACTCTGGCAACTTCAGGAAGAGGACAGTCTGGTGTGCTTGGATTGTTTGCAGAGGAAGGTTCGTCTACTACACAGATTACGTTGACATGCGTACATCCTGGTGCTGCAGCCAATACCACCACGCTCGCCTCAACGTCTGGTGTAGATATTATCTCTACTACCTCATTGTCTGGAGGGGCAGGTGGTGCCCACCCCATTCTTCGTGGTATGCTCATGGCACCGAGTGGAGTCCTTCCTTCGCTATCTGGAAACTGGTGTGTTAATGCATCATCTGCGTCGGCGGGCACAACTGCCGGAACATTTGGTCCCAATCCAAGTTCGCTTGATATGCAAGACGGTGGTGGTACTATTGGATCTATTGCGTGTGGCGGAGCGTCGGCTGACTCATCTTATTCTTTCGTGATGTTGCTTAACGGTCACAGGAACACCGAGCAGTATCCCAATACAATCACGGCATCTTTGAACCCGGCGCGGTCAAATTATATCACTGAGGTGTTTAACACTGATCCTACAAAGATTGAGGAGGCAGGACATGTCCTCTATTCACATTATGATCTCTTTACTGCACAGGCGGTAGTTACTGCGTCTGGAATCCTTCCATCAAGTAGAAAAAATGGCAAGGAAGACGCTGTTTTCTTGCTTACCTCGTCTATGGGACGCAATCCTAACGACGATACTACCACGGATATTCCAAACTTTGAAAACTTCAGTGATAGATTTAGGCATCCTCTCTCTCCGACCTTTATATCACAGAAAATTGGTGGAAAGAACAAGGATCTGTTCACTATTCATGCTCTCGACGACGGCGCAGTGACGAACACGAATATCAAGATTTCCGTTGAAAATGTCAAGAAATCAAAGCTCGATAATGACTATGGTGTCTTTGATCTAATTGTCAGGCTGTTCACCGACACCGACAATCAGCCAGTTGTGGTTGAGACAGGTGAGGCATTCCGCGGATTGAATCTTGATCCGAGTTCGGATGATTTTATCTGCCGACGCATTGGTAATATCAACACTTACTTTGATTTTGATAAGCTTCCAGCGGCTCAGAAGCTTGTGGTTGACGGCGTTTTTGCCAATAAGTCCAGATATATTAGGGTTTCAGCGGAATCTGACGTCTCAAATGCCGAGATGGAGAAGACAGCGTTACCAGTTGGTTTCCGTGGTCCATATCACCTGGTGACATCCGGGTCAAGCATTATGTCGTTGCCGCAACATCCGCTGGGTGCTACAGACGCCGGCGCCGGCTCGGCCGGTTCGTTGATGCCAATCACCACCGAGTGGTCTCAAAAGCTCACTGAACCGCCTGTTCCTTACAGGCTATCTGTTGCAAATGGGACCGGCACCAAGAAGACGGCAAACTCCGGTCTCTACTGGGGTCTGCAGACGACTCGCGTTGATAAGATTACGGAACCAAACTCTAGCCAAATTCGGAATAAGGGTGTGGGTTCATTTACGAAGTATTATCCGAAGTTTTCGACAGCTCGCCAAGCACCTTGGGTCGGAGATAATGTTGGAACGTTGGATAGCAGCGGCACAGTCTATGATTGTGACAGGTTTAATAACAACCTGTTTACGATGGAGAATATCCAGATTCACACGAAATCTACCGCAGATCGTGTCGACGCAAAGGAATGGGGGTTTGCAAATTACCGCCGCGACGGTGCGTTGGTTCGACAGCAGAAGGCGGACGGCACGTATGATACCGGTAGATTCTTGAATGTCGCGAAGGATTTTGGCGATATTGCTTCTCAGAAGTACTACAAGTTCACAACACTCGTCCAGGGTGGATTTGACGGCGCCGATGTCTTTAACGAGGATAAGTTTAAGTTCCTTGACAACGCTGCAAAACGTGAGATGGATGATGAGGTGCAAGGTTTTGTTGATGGTCCTACCATCTCCGCATATGCGAAGGCTCTCGACGTTATGGCAGAGAAGAGTGACGTCGACATCCAACTTCTGACAATTCCGGGTCTTCGCGAAGAGAAGGTTACGGATATCGGTATTGAGAAGACCGAAGAGCGTTTTGACGCTATGTATATTATGGATCTCGAAGAGACTGACGTCGACAATGTTGTGGTGACATCTTCGCTACAGCAGATTAGTGTTACGCTGACTGCAGAGACGTTGAGATCACGAACATTGGATACTTCGTTTGCCGCGGTTTATTTTCCGGATGCATTTGTGACTGACCCGAATACACGAACCAACGTGCGTGTTCCACCATCGGTTGTTGTTCTTGGTGCAATGTCGTTAAATGACGCTGTTGCATATCCTTGGTTTGCTCCCGCTGGTTTCACTCGCGGAGCACTTAAAAGTGTAATTGAGACGAAGGTGAAATTCAATCGTAATAATCTGGATGCTCTATACGAGACCGATATTAATCCGATCACAGAATTCCCGACAAATCCAGACCAGCACGTGATTTGGGGACAGAAGACGCTCCTTGCTCGTGCATCATCACTGGATCGCGTAAACGTACGTCGCTTGCTTATCGATGTTCGGCGAAAGGTAAGAAAAGTTGCAGATACGTTTATCTTTGAACCGAATAGAGCATCTACCCTGGCGAGATTTTCTGCCGCGGTCGATCCGATTCTGTCAGAGATTCAAGCACAGCAGGGTGTTGAGCGTTATCGAGTGCTTATCGATGCCACAACAACAACCCAAGCTGATGTTGAAAACAACACTGTTAGAGGAAAAATCTTCTTGCAGCCCACCCGAGCTGTTGAGTTCATTGCGCTTGACTTTGTTATTACCAACAATGGTACTGAGATTTAGTCAAACAAGTCCACAACGTTATATTTAATAAGAGATTAAGGAGAACACAAAATGGCCGAAACACTGCCAGTCGCTGACATGCTGCCGAATAAATTTGAACCGAAAAGACAATTTCGGTGGATATTTGCCATTGAGGGTATCGACGCGTTTTTGATGAAATCAGCAGCGCGCCCGAGCGTATCAATTGGTGAACAGACACTAGAATTTATCAATTCTAAGAGATATCTTGCAGGCAAGCTCTCATATGAGACTTTGGCCGTGACGCTTTACGATCCGATTGCACCTTCCGGTGCACAGCAGGTGATGGAGTGGGTGCGTACCCACACAGAGACTGTGTCGGGTCGGTCAGGTTATGCTGATTTTTATAAGCGTGATGTACAGCTCAAGATGCTTGACCCTGTTGGAACAGTTGTTGAACTCTGGGACCTCAAGGGGTGCTTTTTAACTGCTGCCGGTTTCGGTAGCTTAGATTATGCCACCGAAGATCCGACCGAGATTTCATTAACTATTCGCTTTGATAACTGCGTGCTTCAGTACTGATCACTCAATACTGCTTGCTGGTTTGCTTGTTCTATTGTTAGCTCTATAATTTGCAGTGTTCTTTGGGCGCCCTTTTGGGCGCCCTTCCTTTTCATGCTTTTATTTTTAACTTGCGGCCAGCATGATTAATATTAGTAAGATAATGTTAGGAGCTTATTTTGTCAAGAGGTAAGAAAAACGAGGTATTTACAGAGGGAGGAGGTCCATCGAATCCCCTGATGCCGTCACGTGATGTTCTTAAGGATGATTTTGGACTGGATATTCCTGCCCAAACTGTTCCTTTGCCTTCCGGTGGAGTCATTTATCCAGTTGACAGCGGAATGCATGGTAAGTCAGAGGTTTCAATTAAGGCAATGACAGCCCGCGAAGAAGATATTTTAACTTCTCGTGCTCTCATCAAGAAGGGAACTGTTATTACAGAATTACTCAGATCTTCTATTGTAGATTCTGGTTTTGATCCCGAGATCATGCTCAGTGGCGATAGAAATGCATTGATGACATCATTGCGTGTAACTGGATATGGAACGCAATATATAGTTGAGGTCGATTGTCCGGCGTGCAGCGCACGGACAAAACAGAATTTTGATTTAGCCAAATTACCGATCAAGCGCTTAGATATTGATCCGGTTGCTGCAGGAGCAAATTTATTCGAAGTTGAGCTGCCAATGACCAAGAAGATGGTACGCTTTAAATTTTTAACAGGCATGGATGAACGTGATATTAGCGTGATGCAGGAGCGCAAGAAGAAACAAGGCGCCGCTGTTGATAATTTGATTACGACACGATTGACGTATTCAATTGTTAGTGTTGCTGGTGTTACCGATAAGTCTAAGATTGGATTTTTTATTCGAGGCATGCCAGCACGCGATTCTCTGTTTATTAGAAAATATATCGATAAGCACGAACCCGGGATTGAAATGAAGGCATGGATGGATTGTACAGCCTGTTTCGAATCATCGGAGGTGAGGTTGCCTATGGGCGCCGCGTTTTTTTGGCCTGAATCCTAGCGATAAAGAAGTATATTTTGAGCATATTTTTCTGCTCATGTACTATTGTGGATTTGGCTATTGGGATGCATACAGGCTCCCAGTGTTCCAGCGTATATGGTTCATAAACCGTATCAACGAGGAAATCAAAAAGGCGAATGGCCAAAGCCGTGCTGCGTCTCAGAATGATGCTGAGAGCCGGCAGATGCAAGGAAGAGGACGAGGCCAAGTTCCTGCAAAATTGCGTAGATTCACGTAATCATGATATTTATTAGATGAGGTCATGATGAATGATAAGAAAAAGCTTGTTGCCGCGTCTGCCGCCTATATTTTAGGATTGTCTCCCGACGTTAAAATTAAGGGAGGCTCTGAGCAAATAACAGCTCTTCAAGAAGTGCTTGTTTCGTCCCGGACTCTCTATTTATCTTTACGAGAAAATCGAGAGAATGATATTGTGGTTGGTGATCTTGAGGCAAAAACTTTGGCTGCCGAAAAATTTAAAAAAGTATTTGGTTATCACTGGCCATTTTAAAAGCGTTTTTACCTTTTGAATATTTATAGAAGGTAGGATGGAGCTTGCATGGCATCAACTCGCGCACAGGTAGAAATTGAACAGCAAATAAATGCTGCAATTGAGGCCCGTGCTGAGCTCATGGCGGCGAACAAGGGTCACCTTGCCGATCAAATCGCGCTGGCCCAGGAGCTCTGTCGTGCTATGGAGTGTAGGGAGCTGGAAGGCTTCCAGGAACGGATGGCCGAGGTCAAAGAAGGTCTCCTCGAGGCCGCCGATGCATCGGGTGAACTGGCAAACCAAACAGATGATGTAAACAAGGCAATGAAGAAGGCAACCAAGTCTTCTTTTAGCTGGAAGGCAGCAGGTGTCGGTGCATTTGTTGCCGTTAAAAATGCCGCCGGCAAGGTATTTAGCATCCTGGGCAGTATCGGTAGCCTCATGGGTAGTATTGTCAGTGGCGCATTTAATGTCGTGAAGCTGGGGCTACAAGCCTACAATTCAATGATCGACGGATTGCTCCAAAAGGGCCAGGAACTCCATAACGGTACGAGCGAAATCCGCCAGGCTATGGAAAAACTCCGTGCCGAGTTTGGTAACCTGGCTAAGGGTGAAGGCGGCGCCGTCATGAAAGCCTGGGATGGGTTGAACGCCCGTGGGCAGAGATTTGCTGGTACTGGCCTGCGCATGGCACGCGTTTTTGGCTCCGGCCCTGGAGGCCACGCAGCGATGATGGAGCTCCTCCAGGAGAAGGCAACCGAGATGGGCGGCGCATTCAGCCGACTGCAGGGAGATTTTGAGGCGGCTGGTGAAGAGGTTATCATAGCGAGCAAAGCCTTAGGCCTCTCCGGTGAGGCAATGGCGGCACTGACTATTACAGGTCGGGCTCACGGCAAGACGATGAAGCAGACGCTACAGGAACTCAAGATCCAGGTAGTGCAGGTCTCTAAGGCATACGGCGTCAATAC
>Ga0209434_1000646_pt1 | contig 16568 bp, 3 predicted proteins | sample ETNvirnome_2_300_FD_184068 | JGI IMG/M metagenome (GOLD analysis project Ga0209434, IMG submission 184068) | Marine viral communities from the Pacific Ocean - ETNP_2_300 (SPAdes) (version 2) | ecosystem: Environmental > Aquatic > Marine > Oceanic | place: Pacific Ocean | collected 2013-06-22
GTGGGAAGGCCGGCGCCGCCTATCATGAGCCCTGGGCTCGACGCGGGAAGGCCGACGCCGCCGTGGAGCATGAGCCCTGTTGGGCCGGCAGCGCCCGGCGAGATTGTCGAGGATTTACCGGGGACGGCCCCGGCTGCTGCAGCCAAATTCTTCGCGGCGAGGGCGGCCTGGTCGGCCGTCGCGGGAGGACACGGAGTACCGATCACGACCTTGGAGCCGTCGGGGCATGCCGTCATGAGTGGCATATTGTGAGATAGTATTCCGTCGCTGAAATATGCTTCTACCTTGTCTACAGTAAAGTTATACACTCTTGCTTCCTCTTCAACATACTCTATTGTCTTAATTATGCCTCTCTCTAGGTTTTCATCACGCAAAACATATAGAGTATCTCCAACCCTCAAATCTGCAGTCCAAATTCTATCATCTACGTGTTCATCACTATAAAATGCATGCGTTTCACTGCATCCAACCTCGTAGCCATCTTCTGTGATCAATTTAACCCATCGTTTTACCAGAGAGTTTCGAAGGCCTAAAATATCATAATAATTGAATTCCTTCTTTTCAAAATCATATGCATATATCTTATCTTCAGCAGCTACTTCTTCGACTGGAATTTCGCCGCGATTTGTATGGATAATTGTGCCCTCAATAACGCATGCCGCCGATGTCGTCGCGGTTTGCATATTTATGCTGTTCTGCATCATTCTAAGCGGGCCGGCTTGTTGTTGTTGCTGGTTGATACCATTAATATCTTGTTGTATTCGAGTGAGATCGGTCGCCAAATACTTCACAGCACTATCAATCTTTATTATCTCTGCAATAGAGAAGTAATCATATGGCCAGTTATAAGAATACTTGGAATCCACATTGGGTGATATTGAGGCGAGGCTCCGGGCAGAAGCTCCAGGAATACCCTTTTTCACATATCTATTATAATCCTTTTCCGCGCGAACCTTAACCTTGAAGACGAGCCACTCTAAATTATCAACACAAGCATAAATTTGATTAATCAGATCTTCGTCTTCTATGCAACAAGAACAGATTTGTGTGGATGGGAGCGCTGCTGCGAGATTAGCGACCCGGTCAGTTACGTCACCCTGATCGCAGTCCCCCTGGGTCTGCTCAAAGCTTTCATCATTGGCGAACAGCACATTTTGCCATAATTTAATTATATCATCCCTCTTAAGAGTTAAATCAAATTCAAAAGCGTAAAATAGAATTGGATCTACTGGATTCAACATAAAATCAAATTTGGGAGGCAATATATATTTCTGTAAAATATTTTGAACACGTGGCATGTCAGCCTGACGTAACCTGAAGAATTTTCTTTGATTTTCTTCTGTTGTAAACGGCACAACTATGACTGCCTCTTCTAGCGTTAATCTATCGCGGACCGAACCAATGCGTATTGGCTTTCCTGCCGAATCGTCTAAGCCTACAATTTCTGCCAATGATTTTACCTGTCGATATGTTGTGCCCTCGGCATCTGTTACTGTCTCTGGAGTAGAAATATCTATAAACACTCCCTTTGAAGTCTTATTGGGTACATTAGCATATTGATGCCACATTCCAGTTGTACTAATTTGGGTAGATAGCGCCGCCTGTGTCGATGAAGTGGGAAGGCCGGCGGTACCTCCCGCATGAGGCGCCGTCGTAGAAACATCAGCAAAATCTAATAATGGAGCCTCCCATTTCGTTTGAATCATCCAGCGAGTACCTTCATCTGTTGTTGCTTTATCCATTATGTTAAGGCTTCCTGATAGCTGCATTGCAAACCAGTAACCAGGAGCGGTTGTTGAATAGCTGGTGCTCTCCAAATCTCTTGAATATATGATAGATGAATTCGATTTTATTGTATCCATGTTTGGCGCGCCGCCAAACGGGGCCTTGAAAACAATCGTTGCTGTACCTTCCCCATAATGGTGTGACGGCGTCACATGAGAAAAGCTAGCCGAGAAAACTCCCGTATTTGCCTTACTGTCTGCCTGATCTAGTGCAACCGGATAACCATAAGCACTATCTCTATTATAATATTCAAACGATGAGCGGTCCGCAGTCCCATCGGAAGCTGGTGTTCTATACATTTTAATTGTAAGAGCATAAATCTGATCTTCATCAACATTACCAAAATTAGCTTCAGTTTTACTACCAAGTATAGTAGTAAGTCCGTTGGGACTTGTAATAGGATCTTTCTTTAAAAAGAAGTTAACCGATTCGCAAAGGAAATTATCAATTGCCATCCTATATAGGCTGAGGCCACCGCCGTTCCACTGAACGCGCTGCATGGGCGCATCTTGTCCCATAGCGGCGCTCAGAGAACACGAGCCAATTCCCGTATCCATTATATAAGAACCACTAACATTTCCGTGGAGACCGGTATTAAAATAATTTTCAGGTCTTATAAGGGCCTCAAATGGTATTCGTTGTAAACCATATCCTCCGGCCGCGGCGCTACGACCATCTGGAGATGACATGCTTAAAATACTATCTTCTCCAAAGTTTATAACGCCCTCGTTCAATACACAGTGGGCACTATCAAGAGCGTGGGTCGAAATATCGACGGCTTCTTCCTTGTTCAAAGCGGGATAATTAAGAATATAATTTCCGACCGCCACACTAGATTTGATAGAATTGTATAAAATTCCAGGTGCGAAGAGAGGCTCTACAATGGCGCGATATGCCGTAGGCATCGTTGCGGCTGTAGACATATAATCCCCATATGATGCTGAAAATATGCGCGCCAATTCGGTCGTTCTTTCTACAGGATAAAATCCCTTATAGGGTAAAAATTTAACTTTTGCCGAGCACTCCAGCATCAGCCTTTTCTTAATAATTGTACCATCAGCTGTGGTTTTTTCGTTAATATCGTCATCTACGACTTTAAAATATTTGAAAAAGTCCGGCCCATAGACCTTATAAAATTTATCAGTATCTTCAATATCACATACTTTGTCCTTTAAAACGGCGCTCTCGTCTACGGCCGCTCCGGAGATTTCAAATAATCCGCCGGTGGGGCCTTCGTCGTGCTCTATTAGCCAATCTGAAGCATGCCCCTCTACCATCGACTCCAAATGAGAACTAATCCTAAATTCCGGCACAACGGAGTGGTCTTTACCGGTTAAGCGAAGAAATTCCATGTATTCCTCATAAGTACGATATGGCTCTTGGCCGGACTGCGTTGACACCTCAAAGAGAGCATCTCCTTGATATACTGTCGTATTTTTATCGGCGGAGGAACTTCCGACCGGGACTCGGCATGCATATAGAGCAGCCGGCTGGACCGTGCTAACTCCGCCACCGAGAACCGAAGAGGTATGGAACCTACAATAATCATTTAATAATTCGCCGGCCATATCATTGGTGCCGGCAGCCGAAGAGGTTATGGGATATCGAGAAGAACCAAAATTTATATTACCATCCAAGGGCCACACGCTAGCATTTTTTATGGCATGCCCTTGCGAGTTTATTACATGAAGGCCCGCTGACCCAGACGCTGAGCGTATACTTCTTGAAGTATTCCAAATAGAAGCAGATATTGCAGTGGACTGAAGGCCCATTCCAGTAGTGTAATTTGTTCTCGCCCTTATTCTATTTTGATAGCAACTTGTTTCAGGAGGATACATACGCTCTTTATATTCAATCACGGTATTATTTAAAACCGGATTATTGAGGATCAAGTTGATTATACTGTTATATGGCTGACCTAATTTAACCTCTTTGGCTATATCTAATCTATTATTGCGCTTCTCATTAGAAAAATAATCCAAATTATTTGCCCAAGAAAGCTTGTGAACGACCCCGGCCTGATTGGTGACGTCCGTATACGCAAATAAAATTGGATAATGCCGGCTACTAATAGCCTGTTCAATATAGGAAGTAAAAGTATTTCCCTTTAGACTTACAACTGTCGTATTCCAGGGGCCATCGGTATCGGCGCCATAATAAATAAATTGTTTTGCTGGATCTCGATCGGATACAACATTAATGGTTTTCTGCTGTCTTACAACCGGATGATTACCAGTTCTTATCTGCTTCCAAGATGAATGCCCACAAGCTCCATTGCGATGAAGCATTACGGCATTAAATGTAGCCACAAGACCATTATATACTGGGGCGTGACCTCCCGGGACATCCCGGTCGAAGTATCTAGACATTAACCCTCCCGGCCAAGTGCCGGCTGCTGCATTCGCAGTTGTAAGTTGTCCTTCGTTGCCAATATTAATATAATATCTTGCTGCAGCATCTACTGGAAACCCTAAGTGATTTGAAGAGCACGAAACAGGCTCCCGGACGTTTGTATTCATGCCATTGAAAGGCGTTCCGGGGGTTGGAAAAGCCGAAAAGCCCGGGTACCCGGCTGGGGCGCCCCAGTAAAATCCATTCGCTGTCGATTGGAGATAGCTTCTAAAATCGCTTGACGAAATGGTAGGAAGGCTCGTTATAAACCCGCCACTTAATTGTGTGTAAGTAAAATAGTCGCTACCAGAAGGCAGACATGCCGCAATCCAACTATATCCGCGGTCTGCTGCTGGTATGGGATGTTGTACCCACCAGTTATCACGAAGAGAGCCGGTCAGCACCGGTGCACCTTCGGCGTAGGGATCCGAAGACCCGTCGGCTTCATATCTATATCTTCTATTTCGATTAACCTTGTGGAAAGATGGGGTTGAGTCATCGCTAGCGGCATAGAGCTCGCTAAGCCTTGCTCTGTTAGCCGGCATGTCTGCTGCAGCAGTTAGCGCCATATAAGTAGGATCAGATCCAAACGGTCCGCAATGAAGAGTCAATAGTGTTTTGAGTCCCCTTCGGAAGTCACAATGATCGTTCACAAAAATAGAACTCTTGCAGCGCTCTTCCCCGGGGTCGGCGCAATTGTTAGTGTCTTCTGACCCGCTTAGAGTATTAAATCCGATAAGGCCCGTAACCGTTGTATTACGCCACGGAAGAGCGTTATAAACTGATTTTTCTTCGTGTGCAACGTCTCTATAACCTCGCGATAATACCTCATAAGATCCCGGAGCACTAAATAAGTTTACAAATACGGTCTTATTAGAATTTGTTCCGGTTCGATCAGGCAACTCATAATCTAAATTACCGCTTGGATTCCAAGAACCAGCCCGAATCCCGTTGTCGTCTCTGCTGGCAGTTAATGGAAATCTTCCACGAGTTGCCAACGTTTCTGGATTTAACCCAGCGCCCGCCGAGCCGCTGCCAAAAGTAAATGATTGGTCATTCCAGAACGGATCATTTATGCTCCTAGCGGCAGTTTGAATAACTTGATAATTTTTCATATAATTACCAAGGCGCCCCGAACCAGTAGAAGATAAAATGTTTCTAATATTGACCGGTCGTTTGGTTATAAACCCGCGGGTCATGTGTCCCTTTGGTCTATCATACAAATATGGAGGACTTACTGCTGGCGAATCCGGTTGAGGATATTGCGGGTCCACTATTCCTACGGCACCCGTCGTAGTTGTGCCATATACGGCCGCCGCGTCCACTGCGAGTCCCAACAAAAGTTTGAACCCCTCGGGGCGATCCGCGGGAGAATCTAAATTATTATCACCAGTTTTAAGAGGATCATAACGATTAATTTCGGCATGCCTATATTCTCGACCACCTACCCAGCCTTCTGTAAATGGACCCTGCATAGGAGTTTCTGGCTTAATCCCATATCCGTCTCCATGTAAATTGGTAATCATCGTGCCAGAAATGAGCTTCTCTTGTACAAGCGAATTATATCCAGTATTAACCGAAGAGCTGTATAAACTAAATGGAGCAAAAATCTTGCCATTAGCTGTCATATAATCATTGTCGTCCGGCTTGTTGATCTTAGCGTCTAGTTTAAATCCCAAGCGCTGTTTGAAAACAGGATATGCTACGTCTGCCACATCCATTAATTGTTCAACATCATCAGCAAAAGCTAATGCTACATTTTCTGGGAGATTGGTGCCCGGCTTAAGGCCGCCATCAGGCCGCACAATATTAAAAATGGCCTGGAAGCGCTTACTGCAGTGATAATTGTCGTAACTTCTATAAACCGTTCCTAGGCGCATGCTAAATCTATAAGGGGCCGCCTGTTGTCTTGGAATGATATCAAGGCATCTTTTCTTAAACTTGTTATAATGTTGCCCCTCTTTGCAAATATTTTCTCTTGTCCTAGTAAATATTTTTTGTCTCCCGCGGTTATGCGGAGTGTCGCCGCCAAATTTTGTATGAGTTCTTTTAACGCGATCCTTCCAAAAATCATGATTATTTTTTTCAAGATCATCTATTGGTGCGTGTCCATACTTCCAGCCGCCAAATTTGCGATAATCAGAAGTACCTATTTGTCGCTTGGTGGGCGACGTCGAGGCCAGCGGGGTGCCAGCAGACCCGCCCCCCAGAAGGGGGGGATCCAGCAGCGTGAACGGCAGAGTCGTCGTAATCGTTGTTGGGCCGATGGGCAGCGCCTCTTTAAATTCAACAGTGGGGAATTTTGTCTGATACTTGTTACGTTCTAAAGCGTGACTCTCGATCATCGTGCGAATGTTTTCTGCCACATCGGCCGAAGCAGGCACCAGCTGCATTAACATTATCGATAGCGAACTGTCAAACCATTTATAAAATTCATAAAATTTATCAAAATCTATTATTGGATTTTTAACTCTCTCGAAGAAAGACTGGCGCGCCTTCTCCATCATCTTATAATTCATACGATACCGATTAACTGGTTCGCCAATTAAATTATGAAAATCCCTTATAGTGCCAAAGTAGTCCAGAATTTGCTCTGAAATAATTTGAGACATGCTTTTCTCAAAAGCGTACGAAAAATTAGTTGGACGAATATTTCTAGTAAACAGGTCCCGCTCTGTTATGCCATAGATTGATATCATATCTTGTGACTTTAGATCTTCGGGCAAGTTTTGTTTGGAAATAGTAATATATTCTTTGTCTATTGCTCTGGTATCGTTTGCAACAAAGCCAGTTCCTTGCGCAGGATGTTGGACATTTATGATAGGACCAATCCAGCCATGGCGAGAATCAGCTAATGTTACCGAACCAGAAGAAAAGTCAGCAACGGTAAATTCGCCAGAAGCATTAGAACTTGTAACTTGATTAAAATCCCAGTTAAGCGCTAAAGTATCAAGTGAGTATATTTCTTCAAACGAATATATGTCAATAGAAGCTGATGGCAAAAATGAATATGCATATTCTGTAGCTTGCAGGGTACCAAAATTTTGAATATCTTTGGCATGCGCTAACAAGGCATCGTCTTCTAAATAATTAAGCCAATGCCGGACTGTGCCGACTTTAATATCGGAATGTTGTTGTAACGCACCCGTAAAGTTTGTTAAATGTGCGCCGGCATATAGTCGACGGGACCCGGTTATAAATGCGGCCGGTGGCGCCGCGACCGTGCCGGTGGCATTAAATTCATTTAAAACAACTCCGTCTTGTATATTAATCCCACGAAATTCAACAATATAATTTGCATTAGAATTGAATCCCGAGGACCCGGTGGTTGGATCGTTAACTAATCCCGCATAGGGATATTTTTCTGGTTTTATTCGTACTGCAAATGTCCAATTTGTATTATCATAAACATCCTCATACAAGCTTGATGTCAGTGCTGGCATCAGGCCGAGGGGTCGGGCGCCTTCGGAGCTAGTTAATCTAAATCGCACATTAGGAGATTCTAATTCATCGCGCACAGCGTAAACTTGAAAGTTAACCGCATCATCTTCTCCGATTCCTCCGTACGTAAGAGAATCGTGTGAAGAGCTGTGGACTCCAAAAATAGAAGCAGTCAAAAATTGAGTACTAATGTAATTCTTATCAGAACTTTTTGCTTTAACAGGGAAAATAACACTTGCTTCGGTTGTAAAAGCAAAACCGCCCGTCAAATGTGTACTGCCGCTTATACAGCTGCCAGTCTGGTATACGGTTGCGCCTATAGAGGCTGTCGTATTAAAGTCAACATACCTTTTACCTAAAACGTGACTTGTGGAATTGTTTTGGAGTTCATATTCAATATTGTTGGCATACAGATTAAATTTTATTAATTCATCATCTATACCATAACAACGAATTAAATTTCTAAAAGCCTTTTCGGTGCCCTTTGTTTTATAGATGTAGGATAAGTTGTTATATATGTTTTGATATATCGTATTTTTAATATCTTCTAGGGTCTTTCCATAGAGCCTGTCTTCGGAACGATCTGCCAGTTTTTCTAATATATCGGCATCTAAAAACATTTCAGGGGCGATCAGACCGCTAGACTCCAAAAGACGATTAGCAAATGTCAGCGGTTTATCGCTTCCAGAGGGATACGTTTTGTCTTTTAATTTGTTTAAAGACTCTATTTGTAACTGCAGGCTATCAAAATAACTGCTCATAATTTGAGTTAAGCGCTTGAGATCTTTACTTCCTAATTCGTCTTCTTCGGTAACCCATCCCGGCATTGCATTATAAAGGGAAGCATTGTTGTTGGTATCATGCCAAGACCCGGAACCCTCCAGTTCGTTTTGTAACGAAATCACCGAAGAATGATTTGCATAAATAATCGGATCTTTAAATTCTTTGGTGGCGGCCGAGGCGAGGACCATTGCTGAGTCTGTATTCCTCGAAACTGACGTATATCCTTCCCATGAACCGTTTGTTACGCGCCCAGAATAATCTAAAACCGTTTTGTCAACTGAACCTGTGCCCGTGATACCTTCGTTAAACTTATAGTATACACCCAGCGTGGTATTGACAAGGTTTGTGGCGGTAATGCCCGGGGTGGGATCGCTGTTCGTACCCCCACCAACTTGAGTGAACCAATATTTGCCAATATCTTTAGAGCTTCTCTGTGTTTTCCAGTATCTAAATTCATCCAAAGAGCCAGAAAATTTACCGGCGGCTGAGGCTGAGTTCCATAGCTTCGTAGAGGTCACAAGAGAACCAATATGAGCCAACGAGGGGGCCCCAAATGCGCCCATTTTTCCAGATAATGTTGTAATATCGGTAGCTATAAGCTTTTCATTTTCTAAATCACCATTAACATAGAGCCGCGTAAGAATGGCACTATTTACTGGCGAATACGAAACAATTTGTTCAGGTGCCATCCCTCCAGAAGATGCATATCCATGACGGCGGCCGCCTTTGCCAACTTTGTCGGTTATTACATTAGCAAATGACGAGACATTAGTACCATCTAAGGAGTCTTCGTTAATATCGCCCATAGGATACCAAGATAATAGATTAGCAACGGCTGAGTGGTTTAATAGGTTTGTCGGAATGCCAGAATTATAAAGCTCTGTAATTTGGCCGGCAGTTAAAGTTGTATCCCATACGCTTAAATCGCTTAGATAACCATTAAGAGGATAATCATTCGATTCATCATTCCCCACAAAGCAGTCATCGCCGGCAATCACAGTCGGGGTCAGCACATCATTACTGATGCCCCCAATAGAGCCGTCCACATATATTCTCAAATAGCCGGCGTTTCCGCCGGTGTAGGTGGCTACAACATGATACCAGCGAGCCTCGGTGATGTTGGTTGAATCAACGGTGTCGTCGGTTGCTCCGTTGATCTTAAAGACGAAGTCGCCGGTCGATGAATTCAGGAAGCGGTAGTTTAATCGACGATCTCCATTCGAAAAATCAAAAATGCGCGCATCATCACTTTGAGCTGCGGGGTCAAGATAAACCCATGCTGACAACGTAAAAGCCTTGGCGCTACCGCCCGCGCCGCCAATCTGCGCATCCCAGGTGGTATCGCTGCCTATGTTGATGGCATCATCACCTCCATCAAATTTAATCGACCTTCCTTTGGTCTCGTTTTTCATTGTAACGGCGTAATGAGCCCAGCCACTACCAGTTACCGAACCGGTTGTAAATGTAGATGAGGCAATAGATGTGTTTGCAAATCCGTATGCACCCGACATGATCGTCAGTCTGATGGGGTTGTTGCCTTCGTCGCCTGCAGGGTCCCCGAGGCCAGAAGCTGTTAATTCTAATGTTACTCTTCCATAGTCCGCGGAGCTTGAAAGCTCGTTGTTCCAAAGATCAAAGATGACTTCCTTTTTTGTATTGGTGGTATTAAATCCATCCTTTTTCATCCAGAATTCTATAGAGGCGCCACTATTGCCCGGATCAAATTTTAGGTTGTTTTCTCGGTTGGCACTCGTATCATAATAATTTGATCCGGTAAATTGTGTTGCATACGGAGACATCCCGTCCGGATTAGCATTGGGGCCGCCCTTTATATAAATGTATTCGTATTTGTCTGATGAATCGGGAACACCATAGCCATCAACAAGGGCAGCCGGGGTACCCCACCCGTCTGCTGAAAATATCGCATGTCCATTTGTACGGGGATATTTGTTGTCAAAAATATAAAGATCTATATAAGAAGACTCGTTTTCCCAGTCAAGCCTTTCTTTAAGCGATCCGTCGTACGGATAAGTGCTATAAATTCTCTTTATAGCCTGCTCATAATATTCGGAAGCCGAACCATATCGAGCAAAATTAGCCGGATCGGAAAAATCAACTTGCGGAATAAAACGCTTATCTTTTACAACATCCGCTTCGTGATATTCTACCGATTCAACTTCGCTAGCGACCTCGTCCGCGCTAACATTAGAAAGATTCTTAAGCTCTTGCGCCTTTTTAAAATATCTTCGTAATGCCATTATTCTTCTACTCTAAACTTAAATATCTCCGGCTGTTCTATCCAAGACTTAATTGAGGGGTTATAATAACTAAACTTAACACCATACGCATAATCTGATTCTAAGAGGGCTATATCTAAATCAAAATAATTGCCCGAAACATCATATGACAAATAAGTATGTCTATCACTGCCGGTTCCATAAGGTATAACTTCTAACTCATCCGTAAGCCTTATTACTTTATAGGAAGCGCTCTGTACGGTCTCGTTGGGAATTGTCGCGGTCGCAACATCATAAATATTCGGATTCCAGTTTCTCTGTCTTACGAACAATCTAAAGCGCGCGTCTTCTTGTCGTGAATATTGTGATTTCAAATTTGTTACCGAGGTAATGTGTTCAAAAGTTGGAGCGTTATTATACGCATCCTGTGTTAAGGGCGCTATAGAACTAGTGTAATATTGTGTTAACGCGTCGCCCGATGCACCATTGTGCCAAACATCGAAAAGCTTGGTTAATGGCGAGGACGATGCCGTAACAGCAATCGAAGCGGAATATATCCCTGTAGAGGCCCAACCTCCTGTAACGTTTGTATCGCTAGCGGCCACAACACCGCCGCCGGCCGGCAGCAACAGTTTTGAACCGGTTGGCGTACTAGAACCAGAATATAAACTAACGAATATAGAACCCGTAGTGCCAACACTGGCAGAATTTGGTATATCTACAAGCCGGCCGCGAACATAATTATACAAATATATTGTATTAAGGTTATCGGCGGCCGGCGCTAACGAACTACTATAATAAAAGTTTCCGCGATTATCTTTGGTTCTTGCATCCCAACGGGCCTCTATAACCGGCCGCTTGAAAAAGAACTCTGTTGAGCGAGCAAAAAACTTTTTTGTATAATAAGATATGCTAGCAGACTCGTGCGTGCTTGTTAATTTCAATAACAAGCCATGGTTATCAAAATGTTTTGCTGTTCCTGATTGTTGCATCCAACGTTCAACAAGAGGAGTTATCTCAACTTCTAAGTCTTCCCACCCGTTTGTAAAACTGGCCGTGAAAAAATACTCTGTTCTATAGTCTCCGCCACCACTACCTGTTGCCCATGCACTCGCTTCGCTTGCTCGAATCCAGTTAGAACCAGTACTATTATAGGTAATGTCCTTATATTCTTCCATGTCTAGGCCGAAACCCTCTTCCCAGGATGACGATGCGGGATAGATATTTAACTGGAAATCGCGCGCTAAAGTAAAGGGGTGTTCAGCATTATACATTTTAAGATAAAAATTTACGTTTCCGCTTGCAGGTATGTTTCCTGCAACACGGTCTTCACGAATTGAAGTGACTCCGGCAGCCGATGCACTCACCGGGAACTTAATTAAAACTCTAGCCAGCTCGCTGGTTTGTCCCGTGGAAGCTGATACTTGCCCGTATAAAGAAAATATTTCTAGACTGTCTGCCGCCCCCATATTAGAGCCGGTACCGCGAGTAACCAAATTTGATTCAAATGCGTTCGTTATAGTATTGTCTATACTGGCGCCGTATCTTTTAACAGCCATTATCTAACGGATCCTTGAATGTCTGTATTGGCATATTTCAATTCAAATACAATATTATTTTTGGAATTGATTTGTCGGCCATCGCCCGATAAAGCGCCATCAAAATCATATTCTAAAGTAGAATAAACTCCGCCGGCTTTTGGCACAACCTCAACCGACAAGACGTCAATAACCCCGGGAACTCCCTGGAGGGCCCTATAAATATCCGTTATATAAATTGGCTCTCCAATATCTCCAGGATTATTAAACTGCTTTCTCAGTGCCAAGTTGGCATTATTCAAAGCAGTAAATCTATTTGTTTCATAATCTGTAGCTATAATATATTCTACTCCAAAATTTACAATCGTGGCGTCTACTATATCAATAGTATCATTAATCATTTTATGTTGTGCCAGCCAAGTTTTTAAATTATCCTTAAGCGTGTTGTTCGCGACTGTTAGTTTGCCGGTTTCTGGATCTTCTGACATTACATATATGTTTAGGTTTCGTTTAAACTCGCCAAAATCCCTAGCGACCGCACAACGTTTAATCATCCCAAATTTTCCAGGCATTCCATAAACAACAGATTGATAATCTTCTAATGTAACTGCACGGTTCTGCGTTGCAAAATGAGCTATAACTCTTTGACGAATTTCGTCTGATGATGGGAGAGAAACATCTCCCGTTATAGGCTCTTCGTTTGTAAACTCTAAAGAATTTCTAACATTTCCCCGGACTTCAGAATCCAGCGCTCCGGCATTTGTAAATTTAAAAATAGCACTGGACACTTCTTTAATTGTATCTACGGCTGCATTAACATCTCGTGTCGTATTAACTCTATATACAACCGTCAAATCAGTATTTGCTGGTGCAATACCAAACTTATCGGTACTAATCAACTTAGAAGGATCAAATTCTCGATCTGTTATATAGTTTCTCCCGTGTAATTCCAAAATAACAGTTGCTGGATCTACGACAGATTCTGATAATAACTCTGAATCCGATCCATACCCAAATTGCATAAAGGTTTGTTCTCCATCAAATTCCACTACAAATCGACGCGCGACAGGTACCGCTTTTAATATAGATGGTGTAGTGTTTTTATCCGCATTATTATTATGAATGGCTTTATAAATTACATTTTGAGAAAGATTGTCAACTTCATAATATACATGATTTTCCGAATCCGTAACAGACATAACTTCCGCTGCGGTATTTGATGCCAACGAAACCCGCAAGAATCTTTGAAATTCACCAACTGTTTTAGTCTCTGAAGTGACTCTGCCGGAGACAATACGTCCCTTGGCACGAATTATATAACTTGTTGGTTCTCCGGTCTCGGAATTAATGACGCCGGCAACTACCAAATTGGATGATTTAGCGAAATCCACATCTTCTAAAAGCGTATATGTTCCACCGCCGGTCGAGTCTACAGTTGAGCCGGCCTTTAATATTGGAGCATAATTAGTATCTGGCGCGCCGCCACTTGATGTTGTAGACGGAACTTCTATATAAAAAGTAACTTCTCCATATGAAGAAGGATTAGAATTTAATTTAAATCCCAATTGTCGGGCAAGACGAATTACGTTATTATATTCAATGGCGCTATCTAAAAAGCTTTCGTTTGTTTGATAATCTAGATAAAAAGAAAGTATATCCCCGATATAAGATACTGTATCGAGCATCAAAGAGCCAAAGCTGGCCTCATTAAAGTCTTTAAACGTGTTCGGATAGTATCTCTTGGCGTAATTTTCTAAATCTTTTCTGATACTATCGAAGTCTCGATCTGTATAATTTATGGGTTGTAGTTTTTTGGCCATCTATTAAAATTCCAATAATTATATTTAATTAGCTCTCATCTGCGTTTATCTGTAGGAATGTCGACACCTGTAATGGTAAAATTGTAAAAGAAATTGTTATACCCATAAAATTAGGATCTAGGTCGGCCGAGGCCTCAGAAGTGGCAAAGTTAATTGAGTTTATTCCAATATAGGGAAGATATTGCGATACCTGATTTCTAATAAGCTCGTCAAGAACGCCAAAAGTCACAGGCGAATTTTGTTCAAATAAATAAGAACGCAGTCCTACCCCAAAGTTTGGATGCATTATTCTTTCCCCCTTGTTTGTTAACAAAAGCATTTTAAGGTTCTGTTTAGACAAATCTTCAAAAGTGGTATTTAAACTATAGGGCCCAAAAGTTGGGTCTATTGTCAAAGGAAGGGCCACCGACAATCCCTCATTATTAGTAGGCATATATAATCACGCTCCTAGTTTCTAAAATAAATAGAATTCTATTCACTTTGTTCTTATATTAAGAAGAATTCTCTTTAACACGCATCTTCATTATCTCCGCGTTCCTCTTCGGTAGCTTCTTGTTCTAAGGTTAATACGTTTATTAAACTAAGTAGCAGATAAATTATCCCGAATGGTCCCGGAGGTGCCATAAAAATACCGGGCAGAGTACCAGTAAAATTAATTCCTTTTGTGGTAAAAGTGGGGAAAATGCCATCTGGGAAGGGGGGCGCACCAATGTTGAGTTCAGCGCAATCCCCTTCGGCGCTGAACTCGTCCCACAGGTCCTTGGCGTCTTTGCGCATCTCGTTGTTTAGTTGGCAAAACAAGAACTCAACTAAGCCTTCTGGTTTGGGATCGATTGCGTTTAAAATGCCCGACTGGTCGGCTTCCCCGGCAATTTCAAGTCCCATCTCCATGCCATCAATAACTTTATCTATAACTATTCCGGAAATATCCTTAATTAACTTTGTTATAAAGACATGAGGATCTAACATCTCCGCCAAGCCCTTAAATATAAGAAGCGGCATTTCACGCAAAATCTTTAATATAAACCCTCGCATATCAACCAGAGGAGGACCAGCGCCGGCGGATTCTTGAACCCCGGGGATGCCAACCTGTTGAAGTTCTCTGTTTCCGAAACCGCGGGGGGTTTCCATCGCGATCAAAAATAAGTTTGCGGCGCCGTTGACTGTATCAGAAAACAAAGTTTTTATACCAGAATTAAATTTTACATCTGTTAAATAAAAGTTATTCATTAATAATGCTGCCAATGCCGCGTCTTTGTTGAAAACTTTTGAAAAGAAATAATTAAATTTATCCCAGTCGTCGCCGGCCTTTAGTTTATCCATATGGGCGTTTGGACCCACATATACACTAAATTCTGACAACGTGTTCATATCAGTATTGCCGCCGTCAAATTCCATTATTGGAATTCCAATAGTTATATAGTCTGAGTCTCTCTCCAAAACGGAAGGTATTGCATCGACCGTGTCGGCAGGCTTAGGAATCTGGGCCGGTACGGCTTCCCATTGACCACAGGGATCATCGTTGTCGGCGCAGCCGGCACCGCCCAGCGTACCAGAGCCGCCACCTCCTGGCTGAGGGCCGTCATTACCGACGCACTCGTTACAGCCGGCGGCTGCGCTGTGATGCCATTCCCAAATCTGTGGTGGATCCGTACCTAACACTCCGGGTTTATCTGGCTCTATGCACGCGGCGACGTGTTCTTCCCTCCAGGTAAGACCGTTGCCGGGCGTGCCGATCGTGTGGTAGCTGTTCCCAACCCAGCCGTATTCGTAACACCACGAGCCCCACGAAGGACGCCACTCGTGGAGGAGCCTTACCATAGTTTCTGGATTGTGTGGAACTGTGATGAACTCTCCTTCATAAGTGGTGACTATTTCAGGTGCTGCAGCCGTCCGATTAGCCAAGGACAATGGAATAAAAGCTTCTTGCCTGTTTAATATTGTCTCTAAACGAAAATTTTCATTTTGCCTCAAGAATTCTCCTTCGTCAATACCTTCTGTATCTGGGTCGTCTGGATAGGCGGCCGCGGTTTCGATGCCCGCCGCGACGGCCGTCGCCATCTGGGCGTGGAGCGCCGGGTCGAGCGCATTATCATATATTTTGCGTATATGACTATATTTATTTCCAGGAGGCCCCTCTCCTGTCATCTGGTCGATGATCTCGCCCTCTGAGTCGTAAGAATTCGAGTTGTTGTGTTCAAGTGGCGGGTAGTATACTAAGCGATATTTAATTTTTGCATCAACTAATCGAAAGCTAATATCTGACCAACTTGTCGGTACGTGGGTTTCCGGGAAGTCCTCCGAGGGTCTGATAAACTGCCAGTCCAGCGGTCCGTCTTTTCCTAATTTTCGTAATTTTGATAGAGATGCTCTTCCTGACGCCTCCTCCTTAAAAACCAATTGGCTTTTCAAATTTAGCGCGCCGACGACGTTGGAGTGCTCAAAGCTGCGTTCTCCCACCGTAACGATCAACGTTGGACAGCCGCCGAGCTGGGCGCAGCCCAGATTGGTTGGCATGCCAGGCGGCGGATCTAAATCTTCAGGCGGGCTAAAAGGATGAAGCCCTTTTACGC
>Ga0209434_1000647_pt1 | contig 16541 bp, 21 predicted proteins | sample ETNvirnome_2_300_FD_184068 | JGI IMG/M metagenome (GOLD analysis project Ga0209434, IMG submission 184068) | Marine viral communities from the Pacific Ocean - ETNP_2_300 (SPAdes) (version 2) | ecosystem: Environmental > Aquatic > Marine > Oceanic | place: Pacific Ocean | collected 2013-06-22
AATAGTTTAGCCAAAAAATGGAAGAAACTGAGTAAACATACTCAACAATTAGGTTACAATAATCTCGGAGGTCTAAAATGAGACTACACCCGAGCGCCGTCAAACGGCTATTGAAGATTTACGAGAATTACGGCGGATACCGCGAGGAAACGCGCCTTCAACAAGCCCTCGAAGGCTTGGATCTTTCTGCCTACCAGCAACAAGAACCCCCAAACCAAGAAGTGCTAGTTTGCACTGATGAATTGCAAGCGGCCCTAAGGAACCTGTAATATGATGTCCTATGATGTAGGACAAATAATCTACATTGTGTCTTCAAAGAAGATGCAAGTTATTCCTTTTGTCATCGCCGAGGAAGTCATAAGAAAGACTTTGAGCGGTAAAGATGTCACGTATCTTGTCAAAAGGGACAGTACAAACAAGACGTACAATCTCAGCGACCTGCAAGGCGAAATATTTGATGATATCGAAGACGTAAGAACGTCTCTTGTTAGTAATGCAACTGCTGCAATTAACAAGATATGCACCTCCGCAAAAAAAAGATCAATTTCTTTGCAAGCTCCTAAGTCACCTGGCGAATCACCAGGTGTAAAAATACCTACAGAAGATGACATAAAGAGCTTTGTCTTAGAAAATGGAACGAAAGTTAATGTAAGTCTCCCAGATATGTAGTCTTAGGGAGAAAAAATGCAACTTGATGACTTTACTCATTTAGCTTCTGAGATCATTCTAAGCTCTGTTAAAAAAGCAAACGCAGAGAGCAAATCTCCCCTGCCCGAGTTTTTACTTGAGGAGATGATTGAGAATAGAGATAGCCCTGTACTATCTGTCTTGATAAGCCACAAAGTCAACAAAGACAAATTGCTATCAGATATCAGAGATTGCATAAGAGGCTTTCCTGTAATTGAGACCCCCGAAGAAGATTCTGATAATGCTCTTGCAGTAAATCCTAGATTAGTTGCTATGCTTGAGAGGGCTAAGAAGTCTTCAAAGGATAGCGGAGATTCCTATGTCGACACTATGACGATTTTCAAACAGTTTTATACTGAGGGGATCGATAATCCTGCCGCTCATCTCTTAAACAAGCACGGTTTGACTGTTGAAAAAGTTGTTACCTCATTCCAGAAAATTAGGGGTGGAAAGACTGTTAAGTCAAGAAAAGAGCGCCTGGGTTCAAAGGCTCTTTTAAAGTACTGCACAGACATGGTGAAGATGGCTTCTGAAAACACCTATTCTCCAGTGATCGGAAGAGAGTTTGAGACTCGTCGAATCATACAGATCTTGTGTAGAAAATCAAAAAATAATCCGATAATCATCGGTGAGTCTGGTGTTGGAAAAACTGCGATAGTTGAAGGCTTAGCACAAAGGATAAATCGAGGTGATGTTCCTGACTTCTTAGCTGACTGTTGTCTCTACGAGCTAAAGCTTTCTTCTCTGATCGGGGGCGCCAAGCATAGAGGAGAACTGGAAGAGCGCGTGTCTGATCTCATTGACATAATAGCAGATTTTCCAAAGAGTATAGTTCTCTTCATCGATGAGGTTCACACCTTAGGCGCTGGAGGAGGGGGTGACGTAACCCTTGCAGATCTTTTCAAGCCAGCGCTCAGCAGAAATAAGGTGCGGATTATTGGTGCCACCACGCTTGATGAATACAGAAATTTTATCGAAAAGGACAAAGCCTTAGAGAGAAGATTCCAGTCAGTATTTGTGGAGCCACCTTCTGTGAGAGAAACTGTGGGAATTCTCAGAGGGCTTCGAGATACCTACGAGGCATTTCACGGCTTGCATATACGCGATGCATCTTTGGTGACGGCTTGCGAATTGTCTGATCGTTATGTAACTTTCAGAAATCTACCTGATAAAGCAATTGATCTTATTGACGAAGCCGCGGCTAGAGTTCGTGCCGAGAATGAAATGACCCCTGCAGTAATGTCTGATCTCTCTCAAAAGATTCTAATGTCTGATATTGAAATTGTCTCTCTTCGAAAAGAGGAAGATGAGGAAGCAAAGCAGGAGCTAGAAGATCTTGTAAAAGAGCACGCAAATATTCAAGAAAAATTTGATATTCTGCAGAGGAAGTTCACCACAGAGAAAGGAGTGATTGATCGCTATCGAAAAGCAAAAGCAGCGAAGCTAAAAGTAGAAGCTAAGTTGGCAGATGCTCAAGCCGGAGGATCTGACAGAGATTTATATTTTAAGATGAAAGTCGAGGATCTACCAAGGGTCGAGAAGGAACTTAGCGATGCACAGCTTTCATTCCAGCAACTTCGAGAATCTGGTGACCTGTTAGTCAAAGAAGAGATAAGCCCGCTAGAGATCGCGCAAGTAATATCAGACTGGATCGGTATCCCTGCTGAAAATTTATCTAAGTCAGATCGAGAGAAACTTGCAACTTTGCAGGAAGACATAGAAGATCTTGTGCATGGACAAACAACAGCAGTTAAGTCTGTTTCTGACGCCATAATCAGGTCTCGCGCTGGTCTATCTGATGAGACACGCCCCATAGGATCCTTCCTGTTCTTGGGCCCATCAGGTGTCGGTAAGACGTGGCTGGCGAAGGTCTTGGCCAAATTAATGTTCGATGACTACGATCACATGGTCCGGATCGACATGTCGGAGTACGGCGAGAAGCACTCAGTGTCTCGTCTGGTGGGTGCTCCTCCAGGATACATCGGTTTCGAACAAGGCGGCCAGCTGACTGAAGCAGTCCGCCGCCGCCCCTATACTATTGTCTTGCTTGATGAGATTGAGAAAGCACACCCTGAGGTGTTCGATGTTCTCTTGCAAGTACTGGATGATGGTAGGCTTACTGACGGCCAAGGTCGCGTGGTAAATTTCAAGAATACTGTCATTGTCATGACTTCCAATATCGGATCTCACCTTTTACTTGAAGCACTCTCTTCGACAGGCGAGGTTTCACAAGCTGTTCGAGATCAGGTCATATCTCTTCTCAAGGCAAAGTACAGACCTGAGATACTAAACAGAATTGACGATATCGTAGTTTTCGATCCACTTACAAAAGATCTTCTCGGTAAAATTGCCGTAACTTGCCTGGAAGAAGTCAAAGACAGATTATCAAAGAAAAAAATCAATCTTGCATGGTCTGAAAATTTAATTACGTATCTTAACAACCAAGAGTACGACCCAGCTCAGGGAGCTCGAGGAATGAAAGCATTTGTTAAAAAAAATATTGAGACTGATATTGCGGGTGCAATAGTTAAAAATCATGACGCCGCAGGATTTAAGATAGATGTCGTTGAAGGTGAAGTGAAAATTCAACCCCTGAGTGATAATTAGTAACATGGCAAGCATGCGTAGAATAAATGAACAGGCATTCGGTAGGTCGGCGCTGATTCGACCGTCAGAGGCTCACTATGTTCTCGTTTATCACAAGGGCACGCTTTTAAATAATGTCCTCACCCGAATCAGAATTCTTAGAGGCATCGCCACAGTGTATCAGCGTGACACTATTAAGAAGTCAGGAAATCGATCTTATGTTCCGATCGAAGTAGGATTCATCGTTCCTGAAGGCTATGGCGGCCGCGAGAAGTTTGAAGAAGACATGACTGCTTCGATTAAAAAAGTAAAAGGTGTTGCTGAGCTGAGATCGTATAAGCCCGGGCCTAAGAAATAGTGTAAATCATAAGATCGTATGATATAATCTCTGCGGAGATAATCAATGCGTGTGCTCATTCTTGACGGTCACAATCTTATCCATCGTGCCCGAGCTGGTTACCACCGAGGTGACCATTCTGTAACGTTCATGTTCTTTAGGTCTCTTCGGCCCTTGGTAGAGAAGATGAATCCGGACAAAGTCTATTTTGTCCTGGAGGGAATCCCTAAGAAGCGTATCGCAACCGATGCCAACTACAAGGCCAATCGCAGGACCGATGAGACAGATCCCAAGTGGCAGGAGATGCAGGACTTCTTCCGACAGAAAGACGAATGCGTGGAGCTCCTTTATAAAGCGTTCCCATTCAGCATCGTCCGTCATCCTGATTTTGAAGCAGACGACATCATTGCTCATTACGCAAGGTTGCACAAGGAAGATGATGTCATCATCGCCTCAGGTGATTCTGATTTCATTCAGCTGCTAACGGATGAGAACCCACAGATCAAGCTCTACCATCCGATCAAAAAAGACTTTGTCATCCCTCCTGATTACAACTATCTGGAGTGGAAGTCAATCCGCGGCGATGCTACTGATAATGTGCCCGGGATTCCTCGTCACGGAGATAAGACTGCTGAGAAGATCATGCGTGATCCGGAGCTCTTTGCACAAAAGCTGGAGGATCCTGAGTGGAAAGCACACTTCGAACTAAATCTCAGTCTGATCCGCATCGATCCCTTGACCGAAGATGAGATCTCTGGCATTCATGTTGTTGAACCGGGCTTACATCCGGGATTGATCCAAGAGCAGTTTCAGACTTGGGAGTTTAGCTTTGCGTCTAAAGAGAAGCCTTGGAATACCTTCGTCCAGACGTTTTCTGCTGTATAATTGAACATTTGTCAAAGATTGTGATACATAATAGCTGTCTATGAATAATCTTAAAAAACTTTTTAAAGCCTCAGCCCGAGAGATAAAAATCGGGGACACACTTCAAACCGTTAAAACTTACCAGTGCAAGAAAGGGTGTGGATACAACAATGCTCGCCCTGATCCTGATAAAAAGACTTGTCCTGGCTGCGACTACAAAGATAAGATCGAAAAGCAGATAGCTGCTCAGGGTACCCTTCGTCACAAGTCTGGCGCGCCCAAGCGAAAAGGTGGCAACTTCCGTGAAGTAAACAGAGGTGACGATTAGGAGGGCGAATGCCTGAAGGACCTGAGTGCAGACGAATGGCTCTGCAAGTATCTGAAGAAGTTTCCAATAAAAAACTGATTGATATCGTCGTGGAAAGCGGCCGCTACACTAAGAAGCCCATTGCGGGATTAGATGAGATCTTGCAAGAAACGCCCTTGAGGGTTAGGGGTGCAGGAGTACACGGGAAGTTTATCTTTTTCTTACTAGACAACGAGTGGTCGATATGGAATACGCTTGGCATGACCGGCGGCTGGTCAAGGCAGAAAGCTAAGCACACCAGGGTTAGGCTTGTACTAGAAGACGGCCCTATCTTTTTTAATGACACGCGTAATTTTGGGACTTTAAAGTTTGTCCAGGGTAAGCAGCCTATTATTGACAAGCTTAATTCTCTTGGTCCGGACTTACTTGCCGAGGAATGTCCCGATGACAAATTTGTTAACAGCTTGAGGCGCAAAGACAAGAAGTCTATTGTTGAAGCGCTGATGGATCAATCTGTTGTTTCTGGGGTTGGAAACTACGTAAAAGCAGAAGCTCTTTACTTGGCAAAGATATCTCCTCATCGCACAGTCTCTTCTCTAACAAACCCTGAGCTTTGCGATCTCAATGCAGCTGTGAGGTCAGTTTTAGTAAATTCTTTTGAGAGCGGCGGCGCTACGCTGAAGTCATATCAAGACTTTTACGGTGAAGCAGGAGATGCCACGCAGAGATTCGCTGTGTACGGTCGGAAAGCTGATCCGGAAGGCAGGGAAATTATAAAAGAGAGAACAAGGGATGGTCGCGTAACACACTGGTCCCCCAAGGTTCAGAAGTGACATTTACTTAGTACGTCATCTAAGGTAATATCACGTGTATGATGAATGTGGTACACATAGGATCCGGATCGATTTGCGAATATCAAATTGTCAGGATGGAAAGTTCCTCCTTTAAGAAAGTCGCTGATTTTGAGGCACTTGATACAAATATGGCATTTTTTTACAAGACATATCGAAAATTACTTTCAATTACTTATGACGTTCCGCCACATGATCTTATACTTTTGCCCAAGATGAAGAGTATTTTAAAACTATGGAGATCAGCAAATGACCCTACCAGATAATCACCAACAGCAGTTACGCCAAAGCGGTGTGCTAAATGAAAATGAAGTTGTCGCTAAAGAGGGCGATCTTTACGTCGCTACTGACGTTTTGACAGGCGCTAAGCGTATTGTCACAATACCGCAGAGCTTGCTTGAGAACTTGCAACGCCGAGTTCTGAGAGATTAATATGCAGTTTCAAACAAATAAAAGCGTTCTATTTGACGAGGATGCTAGACAGAAACTTCTAGAAGGTGTCAACATTCTTGCAGATGCAGTCAAGGTAACACTTGGACCAAAGGGCAAGAACGTTGTCATTGAGCATTTGGACCGCCCTCCCACTGTTACAAAAGACGGAGTGTCAGTTGCCCGAGCGATCAACCTCAAGGAGAGATTTCTCAACCTGGGCGCTCAGATGGTAAAGGAAGTTGCTTCGCGCACTAATGATGTAGCCGGTGATGGTACCACTACTGCGACTGTGTTATCCCAGGCGATATACGCAGAAGGACTCAGGATGCTGGGAAACGGTTATCCTGCCACAGACATTAAGGTTGGTATTGATTCTGCAGTAGAAGAGATTATAGTCTATCTGAAAGAGATGGCAACACCTGTCTCTGACAACGATATGATAGCCCAGGTGGGAACTATTTCTGCTAATGGAGACGAAGATATCGGTAAGATGATCGAGCATGCTCTTGGCCAGGTTGGTCGAGAAGGTGTGGTCACAGTAGAAGAAGCCAAGGGATTTGATACGACGGTCGAGATCGTGGAGGGCATGCAGGTGGATCGAGGTTACGTCTCACCGTACTTTGTCACCAGCGGCGAGAAGATGACTGCAGAACTGAAGAATCCGTATGTTCTTATAACCAACCGCAAGATAACAGCGCTCTCAGATATCGTCACCGTTCTTGAAGCAGTTCTTCAGCAGGGAAAACCCTTGCTTGTGATCGCAGAAGAGGTGGAAGGTGATGGTTTGCAAGGTCTCGTCGTCAATAAGATGAAAGGAAATCTTGAGGTTTGCGCTATCACTTCTCCTGGCTTCGGCGCAGGACGAATCGAACTAACTGATGATATTGCTACTTTGACAGGAGCTACGGTTGTGTCTGATGCCAACGACCTAAAGCTCAGTGATGTTAAGTTGGAGCATCTAGGCACTGCAAAGAAAGTGATCTGCAGTAGAACTCGCACAATTATTGTGGGAGGAGCTGACAAGGCCAAGGAAGTTAAATCTCGCATCAAGGATCTTCGCAAGAGAATGAAAGACGCGTCTATCTCCGGTCAAGAAAGAGATTTCGTCAAGCAGCGTATCTCCAAACTCGGTGGAGGAGTAGCAGTTCTTCGCGTCGGCGGCTCCACCGAACTGGAAGTAAAAGAACGCAAGGATCGCGTCGACGATGCACTGAATGCAACTAGAGCCGCGATCGAAGAAGGTATTGTACCAGGAGGAGGCGTCGCTCTAGTCCGAGCTGCATCTAAGCTTCAAGCACAGACAGGTGAGATCGACGGAGAAACAATCGGTCGCAACATCATCAAGCGAGCATGTCAAGCGCCCCTTGTGCAGATTGTTCGCAACGCCGGCAGCGAACCTGTTATTGTCATGGCTAAGGTTTCTGATCTTGAAGGCAATGAAGGTTATGATGCAGCTAACGATGAGTTCGGAGACATGATTGAAGCAGGCATTATTGATCCCGTCAAGGTGACCCGATGTGCGCTTGAGAATGCAGCTTCAGTTGCGGGACTTATGCTCACAGTTGATGCCAGCATTGTGGAAGATACCAATGAAGACTAAGGCTCTAATTTTTGATATGGACGGCACTCTTACGCACAGTAGGCAACCCGTACCTAAAGAAGTTTTAAAAGCTCTAAAAAAACTGAGGGGCAAGTATAAGCTCTATCTTGTGACAGGATCTAACTTCTCTAAGGTTGAGGAGCAGTTTGGGTGGGACAAGGTCATAGAAATCTTTGAGAAGGTCATGTGCTGTAACGGAACTACTGTGTTCCAGACTAGCCTGGATCCCGATGATGAGCACGGAAACCTTGAACCTGATCTTATTCACAAGGTGAGCCTGATAGATCACTACAGTCAAGCAGACCTAAATCACGTAATCTCAGTTCTGCTTAAGTATGCATCAAAGAATCACACCAAGTATAAGACGGGGACATTTGTTGAGTGGAGAGGTAGCCAGATTAACTTCTCTCTGATCGGTCGAAATTGCAGTCAGGCGCAAAGAGAAGATTATGCTAAGTGGGACAAGAAGTCAGGTGATCGAGACAAGGCAATTAAGTTCTTGGAGAAAGAGTTTAAGTCATACGGCCTGGCTTTTCGAAAAGGCGGCCAGATCTCTATTGATATCAGTCGAATTGAGTGGTCAAAGGCTTATGCTTTTGAGAACATTGATGAGAAGCCTGAGGATTGCGTTTTCTTCGGTGACAACATCGTTCCTGTAGGTAATGACTGGGAGATCGCAAAGATGTGCGGTAAGTTTCACGCAGTAGATGGCCCTGATGAGTTTTTAGAAGTTCTTGCTGAGTACTGATATGTACTTACATGAAAGACATGTTCTTAAGATTCTATCCTATCATGATCTCTTTCTGGGGTCTTTGCCTCATCCTTGATCTAATTTTCCTACCCTTTACGGGGCTGCGCATCGCCTGGCCTATTTGCATGGCGTACTATGCGATGAGATGGCGCGACATGAAAGACTGGAGCGATAAATTAGATGAGTGATTGGCGATGTTTAGAGGGCGCGCCAAGAGATATCAAATCTCATCTGTCAAAATTTCTTAACAAGGGGTATGAGCTGCACGTAGGCTGTGATTCCCACCAGTATGCTGACTACACTCGTCTCGTCTCAGTTATCTGCCTTCGAAAAGGCCCAAACGGAGTGATAACATTCAGAACTGCCCTGAACGAAAAGCCTTCACCTAGCATTTACTTGAAACTCCAGCGCGAAGTCCTAAAGGCGATCGAGATAGCGCAACTCGCCGGCGACCTAGGGTACGAAAACATCACTGTTCATTTAGATATCAATCCAGATGACAAGTATATTTCTAACAGATTTTATAAAGAATTTGTAAACATGGTGAAAGGATGTGGGTATAAATGTATTACAAAACCGGATGCGTTCGCAGCATCCATAGCAGACATGTTTACGTGAGGAAAGTATGAAGAAAATTCTAGAGCTAACGAACCAGCGATCCAAAAGCCTTGAGGAAATCTTAGAAAGCCTAGCTGAGGTGACAAAAAACGTAGAGGCCGCAAAAGAAAGCCACACATCAGCAGCGGCAGCAGATACTGTTGTAGATTTAGCTAAGAAGTGGTACCAGGTCGAAGTTCAAGATTCTATGGCAAAAAGTAAAAAGATAGGATATGCTGAGGCGTGCAGAGATATAACAGTTATACTAAATCAAGTATTGTCAGCGATTACCGAAGAGCACCAAAAGCTACAGGAGATACTTGAAGAAATTATTGATGCTGCAGAAGTTAGTAATCCTGAGGAAAAAGGAAAAACCTCTGACCCTTTGAGCTAGAGCAGGCGTTGAGGTATTATCAAGCTGTCAAGAAGGCATATTTTGCGATATTCCGTCTTAACTCGATGCAGCGCAAAGAACTTTATGCGCCTGTATACAGACTTACTTCTCGCCTGCGCACCTTAAAACAAGATTGAAACTTTAAAGTTTTGGTTATTATTTACAGTAGAGGTTAATATAATGTCACGTGATTTTGCTCCGGCCGCAGGAGTTGTTGTTTTAAAACACATGGACGGTGATTACCACGTTCTTTGTCTTATCACGCCCGACGGTAAATACGATTTAACCAAAGGGATCATCGATCCAGGTGAAACACCCTTTGAAGCAGCTATAAGAGAAACCAGAGAAGAGGCATCTATTACTGAGCTTGAGTTTCCTTTTGGTAAAGTATCACACTCATATGATGCCTGTGAAATGTTCGTAGCCTTAACAGAGCAAGAACCAGAAATAACAGTAAACCCCCACTCAGGAATCTGGGAGCACAAAGGATATGTTTGGCTACCGATTTTAGAAGCTGTAAATTCAGGTAAAATAAAAAAGTTCTTGCAGCCAGCAATCATGTTTGCATTTGATTTAGTTAGACCTAAGCCCTGAACATTCTTTCCAAATTCTATAGAATTCATCATGAATTCGTGGAAACCCCCAAGATCCCCGTATAATCTAATTCAAGAGCAGCTGTATGAAGATCCCTGGAAGATTTTGGTTGCCTGCATATTTTGCAATCTTACGAGGCGGCACACTGCAGAACCGCTTATCTGGAAATATTTTGAAAAATATCCGAATCCATATGCAGCATCTAAGGCTAGCCCCGAAGATCTGGAGGAATTTTTAAAGCCAATAGGCCTCAGTTCACGCAGGTCCAAAGCTCTTACAAAGATGTCTAAGGAATATCTTGAAAACGACTGGAAGGAACCTATCGAATTGTACGGGATAGGAAAGTATGCCAACGATGCATGGAAGATTTTTTGCACTAATTCGTGGAGAGAAGTGCACCCTAAAGACCATGCTTTATCTTGGTATCATGATTGGTTAATTAACAATTTTGCTTAATTTTAATATTTATGAACGCAGGAGATAAATTGTGAAACAGGAAGATCTTCAAAGATTGATAGGAGTTCGAGATTACGTTATATCGTGCCACAACAGCTTAGACCCTAATAGCGGAGAACACTCTGTTGTTAAGCAGTCTGATGTTGCATATGATTTCTCAAAGATAATTGCAAAGATTGATGAGATTCTAGGGGCTTACGTAAGCTTTGAATGAAGCTGCAAAATATTACCCCGCTGTATGAAGTGGTTGATATTTTAGTATCTTGGCCTGATGATTGTTTCGATGAAGCAGATAGATGGGCTCTTGCGGGTGATGTAGAAATGGCAAAAAAATGGGAACAAGCAGGATTTGAAGCTCAAAACTTTGCCAGGCGCACCACATCATTAAAACTTTTTAAAAATTGATCGGATAACATGACATGCCTTCAAAAACAATAAATTCTATGAAAGTGTCAAACAAAAAGACACCTGTGAAAAAGAGGTTAGAGGTTAAGACTCCTGAACCTGTTCCTAGTTCTCCTGCTCTTCCGGAGGAGAAAGAACTCAAAGTTAAAAAATCAAAAAAGAGATCGGGAAAGAAATCTAAAATGACTTCTCCTGAAGATGCAATTCTCCAGTCTTCTGCTGTAGATCCCGATCTTGAGAAAGCCGTAAAACCAAAAAAAACGCCTACTAAAAAGGTTCTCACAAAGAAGAAGAGCACAGCCAAAAAGACCCCCACTAAAAAGAAGGCCACTAAGAAGGCTGCCAGTAAAAAGGCTAAGAGTTAGCGGAGATAACACAATATGTCGACAGGCCTTAGAAAGATGCAGCTTATTTCAACTCACATTGTGATGGCTCCCGATGTGGGGGTCCACGGAAACTTATTTGGCGGAATTATGCTTGGGTGGATTGATGAAGCTGCAGGCGCTTTTGCAGGTCAGTTTGCTGACACACCGCGGATGGTGACGGCAAAATTGTATGAGACAGCCTTTCTTTCTCCAGCAAGGGAGGGCAATCTGATTAAGATCTACGCATGCGTAAAAGAAGCAGGAAACACTTCGGTAACGTTAACGGTGGAAGCTCGCAAACATAGCGTCTACACAGGAGTTCAGAAAACTATTACCAAGACGAACATCAAGTTTGTCCGCATTGATGAGGACGGTGATCCCGTGCCTATTTCTGAGCGCGCCAAGATGAAGCTGCATGAGAATGAGCCGGGCCAGGATACAAGAGATCGTCTGGCGCAAATTCAAGAGTGGCGAAATTCTGTAAAGAAGTAAGATGTCATGAAATGCGTAGTCGACCTTAATTCTCTTCGCTTAGCTGATATTGACAAGGTGGGCGGGAAATCTGCATCACTCGGCGAGATGTTGCAAGAACTAACTCAGCTGGGTGTCAACATCCCGGGTGGTTTCGCCGTCACTGTTGATGCTTATCGAGAGTTTATCACTGCGAACGGGCTGGAAAATGAGATCCGGCGCCTGATCGGTGAGTGTGATGTTAACAACCTTGTCCAGTTGCGCAAGACAGGTTCCCAGATCCGTGAGATTATTCGTGAAGGTGAGTTCCCTGATCACATCCGCGAGGAGATCAAGGAAGCTTATCACGATCTTTCTCTGCTCTATGGACAAGAGATTACCGACGTAGCAGTGCGCTCCTCAGCCACAGCAGAAGATCTACCTGACGCATCATTCGCAGGACAGCAGGAAACGTTCCTCAATGTGCGAGGCTGGAAAGGCGTGCTCACAGCGGTAAGAAACTGCTTTGCTTCGCTCTTCACAGACAGGGCGATATCTTACAGAGACAACTTCGGTTACGATCACTTTGATGTGGCGCTCTCAGCTTGCGTGCAAAAGATGGTGCGCTCTGACCTAGGCGCTTCAGGCGTGGCTTTCTCACTGGACACTGAGTCAGGTTTCCCAGATGTCGTCCTGATCAACGGTTCCTGGGGCTTGGGTGAGATGGTCGTCCAAGGAGCTGTGTCTCCCGATGAGCTGCTTGTCTTTAAGCCCACGCTCAAGAAGGGGCACTCCGCTATCATTGAGAAGAAGCTGGGAGAGAAGGACCAAAAGATGATCTACTCAGACAATCCCGGAGAGAGAACAAAGATCATCAATACTAATCCTGAGATGCGTGGTAACTTCTGCATTCCTGATGAGACAGCCCTTAAGTTGTCTGATTGGGTCTGCAAGATTGAGGATTACTACACAGACATGAAAGGTCACTGGTGCCCAATGGATGTGGAATGGGCAGTCGACGGCTTAAGTGGTGATCTCTACATCGTCCAGGCCCGCCCTGAAACCATTCACTCTCAGAAGCGCAAGGATCACCTGGTCGAGTACAAGATCAATGACGGCAACCGCGAAGAGCGCTTGATTGGGCACGGCGTAGCTGTTGGCGATGGGATATCCACAGGCAAGGTCCGTGTGATGTACTCCCTGGATGGCCGCGACGGCACGATGGATGAGAAGGATTTCGAGGACGGCGACGTTCTGGTCACTGAGATGACTGACCCTGACTGGGAACCCATCATGAAGAAAGCTTCGGGCATCATCACCAACAAGGGCGGCCGAACCTGCCACGCAGCTATCGTGGCTCGTGAGATGGGTATTCCTGCAATCGTCGGTGCCAAAAGCCTGGACGGCAAGCTTGGAACTGAAAGCTTAAACACCGGACAAATTGTGACAGTGTCTTGTGCTGAGGGTGATGTGGCGAACATCTACGACGGCATCGTGCTTTACGATGTGGAAAAGACAGATCTCGCAGATCTACCTAAAACAAGAACTCCCATCATGATGAATGTTGGCTCACCTGACCAGGCTTTCAAGTTCTCTTCCATTCCTAATGCTGGGGTAGGCCTGGCACGGGAAGAGTTTATCATCAACAACTACATTCAGGCACACCCTCTGGCTCTTTTGCAGCACAGAGAGATGGATGACCCTGAGCTGACCGAGAAGATTGAAGCACTGACGCAAGGCTATGACGATGAAGAAACGTTCTTCGTGAAGCGCCTTTCCTACGGTATTGCCAAAATCGGAGCAGCCTTCTATCCCAACGAAGTTATCGTACGCTTCAGTGATTTCAAATCCAATGAGTATCGAGGCTTGCTAGGCGGTGAGTACTTTGAACCTGAGGAAGAGAACCCAATGCTCGGTTGGCGCGGTGCGTCACGCTACTACTCCCCTGAGTATCGAGAGGCTTTCGGCCTGGAGTGCAAAGCGATCCGTCGAGTCAGAGAAAAGATGGGATTGAAGAACGTCACAGTGATGATCCCTTTCTGCAGGACAGTCGGTGAGCTTCATAAAGTTTATGACGTCATGAAAGCATACGGGCTGGAACGAGGCAAGGAAGATCTGCGTGTCTTCTTGATGGCAGAACTACCTTCCAACGTGATCATGGCGACAGAGTTTGCCAAACATGTGGACGGCTTTTCGATCGGAAGTAACGACCTCACACAGCTTACCCTGGGCTTGGACCGTGACTCCGAACTTGTGCAGCACCTGTACGATGAGAGAGATCAGGCCGTGAAAACGATGCTGTCGATGGTGATCTGCCAGGGCAAGGCAGCAGGTGTGAAGGTCGGTATCTGCGGTCAAGGACCATCTGATTTTCCAGACCTAGCACAGTTTCTGGTTGAGCAACAGATCGATTCCATCTCAGTGACACCTGACAGCGTGCTTAAAACAACGCGCGCCATATATGAAATAGAAAACACTGGAATAATCCGACAGAACGACAGCTGAGTATAATGCTGTAGTCTAAGACATAGTTATTAATAACTGTGAGGTCAAATGAGAAGATTTCGTCTCGGTAACACACCACCATCAACTATTGCAATCTGGGCGATAGCGATCGGTCTAATCTTTCTTTTGATAGCACTCCCTGGTGCCCCGCAAAATCAAGAAAAACACGTCAGCTACACTGAAATGATTCAGTACGTCAAGGAGCTTCCTTCTGATGAGGGCGGCTCTGCTAAGCTTATCATTAGCGGAGACAAGTGGGAGCTGCATCAAAAAGATGATCCGCTTGTCATAAAGACAACTGGGCCTGTTACTGAAAGCCTTCTAGAGCTTGCTCAAAAACAGCATCCAGGATTGCGCCTGGTTATCAAGCCTGCAGAGCCACCGTCTCCTTTCTGGTCCCTAATCATTGCCATTTTACCCTTCCTGCTTCTCGGGTTGCTTTTCTGGTTCTTTCTTCGAGGAATGATGAAGAATCAAGGTAAGGCTATGGATTTCAACAAGAGCAAACACACACTGATGGCCCCGGGAGAGAATGATAAGAAGTTCTCGGACGTAGCAGGTTGTGATGAAGCTAAGCAGGATCTAGAAGAGATAGTAGAGTATCTTAGGGAGCCAGCTAAGTTCTACAAGATCGGTGCTAAGCTACCAAAAGGCCTGTTGCTAGTTGGCCCTCCAGGCACAGGCAAGACGCTACTGGCCAAAGCGCTAGCAGGTGAAGCAGGTGTACACTTCCTCACCATCTCAGGGTCTGACTTTGTGGAGATGTTTGTAGGTGTTGGTGCTGCACGCGTCCGCGATCTATTTAAAGACGCTTCCTCTTTCGCACCCGCCATTGTTTTCATCGACGAGATTGATGCTGTCGGACGTCAGCGCGGAGCAGGAATGGGCGGAGGTCACGACGAGCGTGAGCAGACACTTAACCAGCTTCTGGTGGAGATGGACGGTTTCGCTGAGAACAGTGGTATTATTGTCCTAGCAGCATCTAACCGTCCCGATGTCCTGGATCCCGCGCTACTCAGGCCCGGTCGCTTCGATCGTCGTGTAACTGTCGGACGCCCTGACATTAAAGGCCGCGCAGAGATCCTGAGAATACATCTGAGAGACATTCCTCTGTCACCGTTGGTGGATATTCAAGTCGTTGCTCGTTCCACCCCAGGAATGACAGGGGCAGATTTAGCTAACCTATGCAACGAGGCAGCACTCTTGGCCGCCCGAGAGGATCGGGAAGCCGTAGAGCCTCATGACTTTGAGAGAGCTCGAGATAAGGTCACAATGGGCGCGCCACGAAAGTCAATGGTGATGTCGGAAGAGCAGAAGCTAGCAACCGCTCGACACGAGGCCGGGCACACTGTGGTGGCATTTCACACAACAACGTCAGATCCCCTTCATAAGGTGACCATCATTCCACACGGAGGTGCGCTGGGATTGACGATGCAGCTACCTGAAGAGGACAAGTATTGCGTCACTCAGGAGGAGTATGAGGATCGGATCAAGGTGCTACTTGGTGGATATCTCGCTGAGAAGATGTACTATGGAGATAAGGGCTCTACTACAGGTGTAAAGAACGACTTGCAACGTGCCAAGGCTATCGCAGCTTCGATGGTCAAGGAGTTCGGTATGTCTGGGCTAGGCCCAATCTATAACTCCTCAGGGAATGATAACGTGTTCTTGGGGCGAGAAATGTCCATGTCGAGGCGAGGAGATATCAGCGAAGAGGTGTCGTCCTCTATCGATCGCGAGATCAGAAGCATTATTGAGATGTGCATGGGAAAAGCCAAGGGAATCTTGCTGCACAATAAAGAATCTATGGATGTTCTGGTGCATCAGCTGATGGAGCACGAGACCCTGAATTTCGATCAAATCAGTTCAGTTTTATCACCTCAAAAATCTTAGTGTATATTTTTTAGCACCGCGTTATAATATAAACGCATGGAAAGGTGTCCGAGCGGTCGAAGGAGCAGCATTGGAAATGCTGTGTAGGGCAACCTACCGTGGGTTCGAATCCCACCCTTTCCGCCAGGGAGATTAAATGAAAAAGTTCGCTTGTTGTGTGTTGTTGATTGCTGGGTGTCAGAGTTCTGATCTGCCCGAAACCATAGATTCCGCTTATACTTACGAGGAGGAGATGGTCAAAGCTTACGACGGACAAGTGGTGCCTACAGCAAAGCTTAATCGTGCTGAACGTCGTGGTCGAGAGGGAGCTGTAAAAGTTTTCACACCGGGCGCAGGCCGCGGAAGCGGCTGCTACGTTACTTACAAAGGTGCTCACTTGGTGATCACAGCAGGACACGTGATCGACGATGCCACCACCAATTGGCTGTGGATCGTCAGAGGCGACAAGAAGGTTAAAGCTCATATAG
>Ga0209434_1000648_pt1 | contig 16526 bp, 32 predicted proteins | sample ETNvirnome_2_300_FD_184068 | JGI IMG/M metagenome (GOLD analysis project Ga0209434, IMG submission 184068) | Marine viral communities from the Pacific Ocean - ETNP_2_300 (SPAdes) (version 2) | ecosystem: Environmental > Aquatic > Marine > Oceanic | place: Pacific Ocean | collected 2013-06-22
ACCACAATCTCTCCTAATTGAAACTTAAAGTTGTTCACACTGCCTCCATACTTTTCCAGGCGTCAGGGAACACCCACGCCACTCGACCTTCAACAGATACCTTTCTAACATTCCAGTAACCACCGTAATGACTTGGGGCTTTCATTTTTTCTTGGCCCAGATAAACCATAAGAGGTTGGCCGACGGTTCCCTGCACTCTCAGACTCGGATCAAACTGTCCACAATCGAACCAGTGACCACCCACACTATCGTACAGAAACCTATAGAGACGCGGCTCCTTAAATCTAAGGAGCATCCCTTCTTTCAGTTTGTTTACTTTCATCCTACCTCCGGTGGCGGCGATTGCGATGTGGGCGGCGATATGTCCGCGACCGATGCGTGCGAGAACGATCCCGATGGTAGTTCCTCGTATGACGCGGAGCGTAATAAATCGGCTGTGAAGTTCTCATATCTCGGCAAATAATAATTGTCGCATATCCATTCCATACGTAATATGTCATGGTCCATTGAGGGCACACCGGGTCGTGCGCCTCCGCTGGACTCGGTTGTGCTGCAAAGAATGCTGCAACAATGAGTGCCATTAAAATCTTCTTCATTTTTCTTCCTTTCGAGTGGTGGTGTCGAAGCACTTTTCTGCGTAGGCAGTATCGTAAATCTTCGTCACCTTTTGCCTTAACTCACTCTCTGTAATATACCACACCTGGAGCGTGGCGTCAAGCTCTTCTTTCGTAATATTCCCAGTGTTGTATCTTCGGATCAGTTCCTCTGCGCCAATTGTGAGCATTTCTCTGAACTTCTGAATCTCTATTATCTCGGTAAAGTATGCCAAGCACCGAGTCTCATAGGCGCGGAGGGCTTCCTCCTGCGCCAACGATGAGGATATATGCGCACATAAGACCGAGCCCAAGCATAGCAAGACCAAACAACATTGCTTTAGTCTATAGATTTGCATCAACGGTGTCAATCTCGTTGTCTGCGGTTTCGAACAATGCTTTAATTTGGCCGCCGAATTGTACAGCGATCGCAATACACACAATTGCAATAGAAACAAGAATGATGACATACTCAGTCATCCCTTGTCCGCTTTCGTTTTTCGTTAATTTGTTCATCCAATAATTCCTTTCGGTGGAGATTGTAGAATTCTGCCGCCCACTTTAAAAACGCCATGCGTGGAGCGCCGCCGATTACACTTTCTAGTTCGTCGTCGGCTAGTTCTCTGTTCTCCTCCATCTACTAAATAGTTTTTTGTGGTATCTTTAACCAATAATCCTGATTAGTATAACGCTTCTCACCTACGGTATCGGGAAACTCCTTGTCGTATACAATCACCAATTCACAAACTTCTGCGCCAGTGCTGGTGGTGGCCACGTTAATAACAATAGCCAATCTGCCCGGGTCGCGACGATATTGCACTAAATCTCCGGGCACGAAGTTCATGTACTATATAGTGGGCCACTCTAGGCCGGAGTCTACTCACCACCAAATCGTTACCTCATCATAATTTCCATACACATCAGAAACAACAAAATCAAAGACATTAGCATCGTAGCAGTCATAGTAGTAGCTCTCTAGAGTGTAAGTCCACATGCCGTAGCCTACCGAATAGAGCGCGTAGTAATCCCACCCGTCCACGTAGACGCCAACCTCGACCTCGTTATCAAAATAAATGTAAGAGGCAGCAATGTCGGCATCTAGGTACCAAACTGACTCCCCCCAATAATCGTAATCACAATCTACAGCAGCATAGTCTATCCACATCGACGTATCGTCGTCGACGCTCGTACCGGTGCCCGACCGCGAAGAGCTATACTCGGGGTCAACATAAAGGAAACACCCCGACAGCCATAAAAAAACTACCAAAAAAAGATTCTTGTACATTAATATACCTCGGGGACGGGAATAACTCCAGCGGGAACGTCCCCCTCTACCATTCCGCCGTGCTTTACGATTACAGTTGTGACCACATCAACAGGAGTATAGGGATAAACTGAATCGGTGGGGCTGCCATCCGGTACCTCTATCCAATCCATGATAAGCTCCTCGCGCATGGAGGGATAACCAAGCTCCACCTCTGTGTATCGTTCGGCACCGGACGTGCGAGGAGTACAATAAGCTCCGTCGTGCGCCTGAACCGAGATAGTAAATCCGTCGGCGCACACAACTCTTTTATTTCTTTTATACACTTTCTCTCCTTAAAATATTGGTGGGACAGCCGGGACTTGAACCCGGGACCGGCGCTTTATAAGAACGCTACTCTGACCTACTGAGTTACTGTCCCCCGCTGGGGCGTAGGTCATCTCTGAGTATTCACTTAGGTTCGTCAGCACCGTCTAACTCTTTATATAATTCGTTCGCGAAAACTTTATTTTTGGATTTTTCGAGATGCTGAAAGTATTCGTCGGGGAACACCGACCGCACTGCGCGGTCTACCTTTATGGGTGCCACGTCAAAAGATCCACTAGCCATTGGCACAGCCGATCCAATCCCGTATCCCTTTTGAATAATATACCAAACAGCTCGTCCGCATGCAAGTTTTTCTTTATGTGTTAGGGCATGATCTCTCCCGCGATATTTTACAGTGTCCGGCAAGTAGCTTTGAAAAGCTTTCACCTGAATCGTTAAAAGTTCATTGTCATTATATCCCATTACTTTGTCTTTCTTTTCTCGTAAGCTTCTTTTGCTTGTCCCCCCAGCGCACCAATGTCGCCAAGAAAATCTGACAAGTTTTCATCACCTTCTTTGGTTCCTGTGAAATATCGAGACGGGCCCACACGCATTGCGTCGGGCGCATTGGGCATGTTCCCTGTCTTAAGATTTTCTTGAATTTCTTCATCGGTGTTGCCGTAGGGCGACCACCAACTTCCATCGGCTTGATGGATTTTTCCGTCTGGTCCCATTACACTCATTTTCTCTCCGTCTGGCCCCATTCATCAATGGTCTCACCAATCAAATCTATTAGATGTTCAAAGACATCATCCTGTTCAATAAGGCCTGAAATCAGATCATCATCAGTCAGTTTATCGCGAATCATATTTTCAAGGTTATTTGTGTTCATTTTCTTTCCTAGTTTTTCAAGGTTATTTGTGTTCATTTTCTTTCCTAGTTTGGTAGCGCGGGCGAGACTCGAACTCGCAAGCCCCATGGGCGGCAGATTTTAAGTCTGCTGTGTATACCGATTCCACCACCGCGCCCTAGTCCTCATCCTCGTAGGTGTCAATGCCTAGTTGAATATGATAAAAAAGATACGCGCCGAAACCTAAGAGGCACAGCAAAAGCCCAATTATTTCAACCACTTCAATCATAATATATTTTGGTGAGCCACCAGGGACTCGAACCCTGAACCTAAAGATTAAAAGTCTTTTGCTCTGCCTGTTGAGCTAGCGGCCCGTGCAATCCTCCATCGTGCCTACAGCATAGCACACCGGTGCTAGGATGTCAACAAAGAAATAGGCATGTCAACGTCGGAGGCGTGAGTAATTAAGTACAAAATACGCGGGGACCCAGCCGAGCAAGATAATAAGGAATACTATCCCAAACCCTGTGTCGAGACCAATGTAGGCGTCCAATCGCCACGCATTAACAACAGCGGTGGTGATGACACTTGCAACCCACACATAGGCCACACTGCTCACAAAAAGCACCACAACCGCCAATGCGCTTATCGTATGCTCCAAAAGAGCCTTTAATTTATCCAACATACTTTTTTCTCCATTTTCTGATGATGTTTATAGCTTCACTCGCCAACGAATTATCAATATGAGCGCCGAGCAGCCAGTTTTCCATTGCACCAATTACTTCAATTCCCGGGAGGGGAACTGCCATATCTAGACGCTGGGCGTCGTTATGGACAGCAAAAAGATTAAATAGATCGCCCCGGCGCCGGGCGTAGCGATCAGAATTCTGCCACTCCCATTTAATCCCGAGCTTCCATAATATATTCCAGGCATCCTCCCAATCGTTGATTGCATCAGGAGTCCACCTAAAGTTCTTAAATCCCTTGCGATCGGGATAAGGATTTTCATCTGAAACATCGTCTCGTAAGTGCGTCACCGCTTCCTCACTAGTTTAATTTGGTTCTTTGTCATGTCAACGCGTCCGTTGCCGCGGCGCAGATAATAGCTATCCACATTTCCGGGCTTTGTAAACCAATGAACGTTAAACCACTCCTGGGGATTAACAAGGTCGCTGTACATTGACGCCGCCTTTGTGTCCATAGTGGGTCCCGAGATAATAATCCCGAACCCCTTTCCATATCTTGAGTTTCGGGCCTCTACTAGAGCGCCCGGTACATACTTACGTCTCGCCATCGCGATCTCCCATCGTACCTACAGTGTAGCACCCCAGAGTGCTTTTGTCAAGCTGCCTTTGGGTTTCGTGAATTTGTCGTAGTTCACGTAGGCGCCGTTGAATATGCTGCGCCATTTCATCGCCCGGGTCCTCAGAATAAACCTTTTCCCCATGCAATTCTCTTATACGGCGCTTGGTATAAGCATCAATGTCAAACTTTTTCAAGATAATCTCCGTGAAAGGTTATTGTTCTCTCAAATGTAGTAAAGTAAACGTCATAGCGCTTGCCAGGAATGTCCTGATCAGCATAGCCATCGGAGCTACCACACGCTTCTCCTATTAGTCCGGTGCTCTCGGTAGCAACCACTACGCCGAGGCCGTAGGTTCCGGCGTCGGCGTTGAGTTTATCGCGTACTAAATCTCCCACCTCAAAATTGGTATGTCGGAGCGCTTCCATTAGCGTTTTATTACAACAGTGTCAGGCGCCCTACGAGGCCTTCTCGTGGACTTTCGTGACTTGGCCTTAGGTCTTCCCCCTACTTTGGCTACGCATCGCCCACAAGCGATCTGGCCCTCTAGAGAACTTCCCTTTGACCGCAAGAATGCTGGGGTGTAAGCACACAATTCGCAAGTCAGGCGCGATTGCTCTGTGGCACTCGTAACAATATCTGCGACGGGTGGCGTAATATTACTGACCGCGACATATAGCGTCCCGTCTTCGTGCTTAGAAACGAGCGAAATGGCGGGAGCGTGTTCTCCCTTCGTGGAAATCTTATCAATCTTTTTAGACATTTCATAAATTATCTTATACCATCCATTTTCACACTGAAATCCCCATCCCATCCCCGAACTCTCCAGCGGTGCTGTTCGTTCGCGATATAGGTGAGGAAATTTCTCGTAAAGTTCGTTTGTCTTATGACTATCCATAACAGTCTCCTACTCTCTTAGTGTACCAGAGTGTCAAGAGGGTGTCAAGAGAAAAATTACTAACGCGGTCTATGTTCTCTAAAGCGTCGATACCCATAAGCGCGGGCTTCTTCCTCGGTCGTAAAGCACCATTCCGCTCTCGTACGGTCGTAGTAAGAACTCTCATAAGTATGGTATATAAAGCCGTTTCGGCTATCGTTTCCTTTCACCGGGAAGTCCCATGGACACGCTCCATCGGCATGAGGAAACGCACGCGCCCAAACATGGGCGCAGCTGCTCAACAGCAGACATACAATAATAATACTAATATTTCTCATTTCTTCTTTCTTTCGGCGCGGTTCACTAATTCAAAAGTATCCTCAGCAAACGTAAAATATTGGCCTCCGATTACAGCAGTGATCGCTGTGTACTCTACTCCGGACTGATCATGGATCAGGTCTCGTACCTCAGTCACCAAGCCGAGAGGTTTTCCGAGCCAGTCGTTCCCCCGTACCCGCACCAAGTCACCGATCTCTATTGCCATCGTTCCTGCGGATAAAGCGCGTAAATTTCGTGATAGCGTTCCTCACTGGCCTCATGAGCCTCAACCCACCGCGTCTTTGCATCAAAAGCATCGACTCCAACCATATGACCAAGAAGCTTCCGGCGATCTGTGCCTTTTGGGTTCTCGTAAATTTCAAATTCTATCTCGTAGTCGCCATGAAAAACCACGTTAATCTCCTACTCTCCCCATAATAGCAAATATGGGAGCACCTGTCAAGCGCTATTTCTTCAATCCGGATGTCGGTCGAAGATAGCGAGTGTCAGATCGGCCTTTGCCATGGCCGCGCTTGTCTCCTGATCTTTGCATCAATCGCTGGAACTCAGCATGCTCAGGCGTTCCAGGGGTTTGCATTCGACTGGGCGGGCGGTCGTAATCTGGATGACGCGGCTGAGCTTCTCGGTGAGCAATGTTTTTGGCAAATTCTGTCTTGGTTTCGTCGTACAGATATTTTTCGACGCGGCGTGCAAACTCATCGCCGTTATCTACTATGTCTAAGTCTTCGTCTTTAAATTCTTGAGCTACCTGTACGCCTAAACGGCTCGGGTTGTCGAAGAGAGGGCGGCCTCGCCTGTCGTGAAAAGCAGGATGGAACCACCCAATAAGCTGACTGAGGGCGTCGGCGACATCATCGTCACCCGTCGCTAACATTTTCAAATCACTTTCACTATAAAAAGGCTCAATCAATTCTTTATAAAGTTCCATAGCGACTGGGCGGCGGGCCTCTTCCGGGATGTCTTTCTGCATTTGTAGAATTTGATCCGGCGATAACTCCTGAGTGTCGGCCTGGGCCTGGGCTGCGGGGTCGACCTCAGCAGCCGGAACATCTGTGGTAACAAGGGGATCTTCGTCACTCCCAAAAAACTCCTTTTCCGCTGAGTGACGCCCACGTTTGGCGGCGTCTTCCCTGGTTTTATACAGACTCACCGTGTCAGCTTCGGTGATCCCGGCCAACTCACAAAGTCGTTGTTCATTCAGTATTTTTTTCATCTTCGGGGACTTCCTCATCACTAAATAGTCCAAATCGCTCTTGTTCATCATCATCATAAGTAATAATCGTACGGTTAGAAGGGTGAGGGCGAATATGCACAGCAATAAAATCGCTCATCGAATCAAAGACAGCGATGGAGCCCCGCGGAGGCGGGAACAACCAGTGTGCGATACACTGTCCGGTAGCTAGTGTCACCCCCTCGATGACAACGCCCTCGCCTGATACTCCAGTTTCGTCATACTGGCGTGCAACAGTGAAAGTTCGGATGCCTTCGGGCGCAAGACGCGGGGGCTTTTTTGGTTTGAGCTCCGCTGCCTTGGCTTCTTGTTCTTCTTCTTGTGTGTATTCGTTCTCAGCCATTTTCTAAAACCCAATCATACATTTCTAATACCTCGGGAGCCAATTCATATTCTTCTATTTCGTCACGAGAAACCCAAGCCCAATCATCGTGTTCATGATCTATTTCCACAGCTCCATCGTAATCTCTAGTATAGTATGTAGCTACAGGTTTGTCAACCTCTAACTTTAAAGAATGTAAGTTTCTTACGTCTAGCTGTGTTTCTTCCTTCGTCTCTCGAACAGCTGCCTCTTCGGGAGTTTCCCCGGCTTCGAGTTTGCCGCCCGGGAATCCCCATTTGAAGGGTGCAAAACGCGCTTCCTTGGGACGCAACAAAATTAATGTGTTATCGTTTTTATCCAAGAGTATCACGATGGCTCCCGTTAGTTCTTTTTTTTTTATTTTTATCTTTATCATTGATCCATACTAAAAAGCTTATCATACGCCTGTGTATAAATAGAAAATAACTGTTCAATATCGCCTGACCGTCGTAACATCTTAAAAGCAAGATTTTCTGGCGAGTAAATACCACTTTTTTCAAGGCCGGTCAGTCTCATCCTCTTTATTCTTTCCTTTATTCTTTGGGCGGTACTGAAAGCCTTTTCATACTGCCCGTGATCAAAGAGAGAGCTTAGCTTGTCGATTTCACGGGTCATCGATCTCATTTTTTTTGTGGCTGTCTTTCTGTCGATCGCCGGTTTTATCTTCTTAGGGACGACGCGCCACGCGTCGTCCATTAGAGAATAGACTCCCGTAGAAATGTGGGGCTCTTTCTCATCTTGTACATAAATCTCTACCTCGTGCCCCTTTACTCGAATGTTGTGCAGCTTGTTCCAATTGGAACGTACTGAATCAAAAAACCTCTTCACCATTTCACGGTTATCATTAACATCTGCAAAGTCCACCAACAAATGTATGTCGATGTCTGAGAACTTAGACCAATTATAGTTTGCGAGGGAGCCGGTCACCACTACATCCTTAAGGGGAATATCCATGTCCAAGCCTTCCATGAACTCTTCAACAATGTCCATCAAAGCTCCCTTGACACCAACGCGCACACCCTCATCTCCATCCCAGATCTTCTGATTTAGGGATGGCTGAACATCGAAGGCCATTAAGTCATCAGTCTCCGATCCGATAGTAATTAGAACATCTTCTTCGAGGCCACCGGCAGCGCCGGGAGGCGCCGACTTCCAGTCGGGATCGTCTTTGACCGGCTTAAAAGGACCCCCAGTATTGGGGCCCCCCTTGGTGAGCCGATTAAAGCTGCGACGAAGTCGACGCTTACGCGCTGGGGATTTTTGGTAGTCGCGCTCAGTAATTTTATACTGTCCATGAAAGGCTTTGCGGCGTTGCGGCACCTTCCTCTCCTTATAACGTAAGACAGAAACTCCTCGTAGATTGTTAATGAGCAACACCATGCGTTTCATCATCAATGCTTTGGAAGCGCCCTTCGGCAAGCGAACGTGAAGTTTCAAAGTGGAAAGATATTTAGTTCCGAGGTCTCTCTGGACTCCTCCCTTTTCTTTCTCGATCAGGGTCACAGTCAAAACCTCCGGCAGAGCGCGGATATCATTTTTGGTTTCATCGCGGGAGCCCCCGGTGTCCTTACTCATAGAAATCAAAATCGTAAAATAAAATGTCTCCTGATAATAGGAGGGATCATCGGCCTCGTTCAGAAATCTCTCAAAAGCTTTTAAATGATGTTTCATGCTGAAGTAAATAGTTCGTTATACTCTATTAGTGCTCGCGTTTCCTCATAGGAGTGTACCTGAAACCAATGACTGTCCTTAATCCTCTCCAACCGTTGTGCGAGAGGCCAGTCATTACCCCCGGGAACATTCCGATCTCCTACAAAAATCATAGACACATCTGAGCCGTGACGTGCAGTAATTTTATCCACCACTTGCGCTTTGTTATAGCCCGCAGGATAAATATCCACAGAAATCTGTCCCCCGATGGACACCTCGAAGCCCGGGTAGAGATTCTTAATATAACTTACCACATCTTCCCGCTCAAGAGTTCTGCGATCCCACTTTGCGTACGCTTCGCGCATATCCATCGATGCGTTTCGCCCCACCGTACTAAAATTTACCATCCCTTGCCGTATCTCAATGTGGTTGCCGGTTTTATTACGCCAGCTGCTTCCCTGCTCTAAGTAGATCTCTAGATCTTCTATAAATCCCTCCGGTAACACCAGCGTATTTTCATAAACCTTGCGCCCCTTCGAATAAAAAACGTTTCCTGAACAAGTAAAGATTCCATCACATTGATCGATAAAAGATGCAAAGAGTTGTTTAGTGATTTTTTTAATATCGGAGCCAGTGACCAGATAGACATGTCGCGTGGACGACCACGATAAAAAAATGTCTGCGAAGGCCTCGTCAACCTCCGTTAACGGGCGTGTGAGGGTTCCATCGACGTCGAAGAGATAAACTCGGTTAGGCATCGCCGCGGGGTTTCATGGCGCGAACCATGATATCCGTAAATTCTTCCTCGAATTCTTCGGGGCTTCCCACGAAGAGCTTGTCATTTTCTTTCTGCTCATCAAGAAATTGCCAGAGGGCTTCATTCTCGTCAGCCAGCTGTTCAAATCTTTCGAGTTTTGCTTCTAATGTGTCGATACGTTTATATAAGGCATTTAATGATTGTGCCAGATTCAGTATCTTCTGGATTAAAGAGAACATTTATCAACTCCTGTCTAGTAATTATACCTGACTTTCGGTTGTAGATTAATTCTAATAATCTTTTTTGTGCATCTAAACTAAGGGGGAAAGGTGTTTCGACAAATTCGTCCTCCACTACCTGTACCATTTCTAGTGCCCGGGCAGTCGGTGCATCGTGCGCCGCCGGGTTCCATTTCTCTTTCAAAATAATTACCTCTTTTTTCATAATAAATAGTTCTCAGTTTGCCGAATCGTCGTCGTCTCCGCTGCCGTAATCTATTATATAGCCTATTTCAACCAAGGATCCCTCCGGAGGTATGACGACAAACTCTATACTATTTGTGGTAGCATTATAAGTCCAGTCGTGAAACTCGGTAAACTCTATGAAAACTATTATAGTATCTTCGAGGGGGGTATGCGTCAGTTCCCACTCTTCATAGGGCAATACTTGCACCGACGCGTCCTGTACGCCAGTAGACCAGTCTTCGGAACAAATATCGACAACAACGCCATTAAAATAATTGGTTGCTTCAATATATTTATTTCCAATATTAATCGCCCCAGTATTACACAAAGGACTGTTGGGAATATGAACGATGCTCGCCAAAAAAACAGAGGGCCGGAGATACTGATACCAACTAATAAACTGATTTACATTTAAAACAGGGCTCTGCTCTTCTTCGTCTGAAACAAAAACTACAAGAAGCGCTGCATCGTCTCTCATCCAGCTTGAAGCATAGGAGTTATTTTCAATATATTCAAACGCTGTTTGAAATCCTTGTTCCCATTGCCCATTAGAAACATTACCCCACAGGGTCAGTGCATCTACTATATCATCTCCCGGAACCAGCGGAAAGAATGCATCGTTGGCACCATTCGCCGGGGTGGCAGATACCATATTAAGGCGCCACCCGGCTGGGGGGAGCGCATTCATCATCGCCTCAATGCCCGTTAATAGTTCCGGATCATTATCGTTCATAGAGCCTGAGCGGTCAATAACCCACAAGATATCAATTCCATTAAAGGAATAAGGTTGTTCGAACGAATCAATCCAAACGTCCCCACCTTCGCTCGGTACGGGAACCTCAATGGGAACCTCAACGGGAACCTCGACCGGTACTTCTATTTCTATAATCTCCGGAGGATGCATGTCATAAATCGTATAATCGCCTTCACACCCCAGGACACAGAGCGTCAGTAAGAGGGTCATGGCAAAAATGCGCCTCATGACTTCAGTCCCTCACCCCACCCCTTCTTGGGGCCATTGCGCCCGGGAAAGCATTAATGAGAAGATCGTGAGGGTCCGATGCAAGTATGCGTACCTTTAACATCTCATGGTCGATCTGGCTCGTTGGTGCTACCCATACAATTGATTCTAAGGGAATACGGTAGCCAATATTTCCAATGTCAATCCCCGACACCACTCCCACCAGACGGCCATGAGGATCAAAGACTCCCGAGCCAGATGATCCAAACCACCCAAACATATTGGTGACCACCATTTCATGCTCCAGAGCTGAAATATATCCACGAATAGTCAAAAGATCGTGGTGAGAAGGAAACCCCGTATACGTGAGGTTAGTACCTATCAGGCGCTCATCATATTTCTTTTGGGGGCGAAATTGAATCGCGGTTCGGGTTTCAATTTCAGGAACGAGAAGGACTGCTATATCCGCATCTTGATCTACAAAGACCACCTTGCCTACAACCGTCTCGCCATCTCGACCGTCGATAGCCATGACGCTCTCGCTCCGGACAACGTGGGCGGCAGTGACGACGACGCGACGGTTGTAGGCGACCATGTAGGTGCCTGAACCATGTCCTCCCAAAAGGAGGGAGCGAACTTTAACCGCGGCACCCCGTGCGCGGCGTTCCGAAAGTGAAAGATTGTGTGCATCAAAAACTTCCAGAACATCTCCGAAAGCTGTTCGCACTTCAACGGGGGCCCCCGCGGCGACCTCGCCTGCGGACACGATGGCCTCGCCAGCGGTTTGTAGTATTTCTGTTGAAAGGGGGGTAGAACTTGAGGGTAAAACGGGGGTGGTACAACTTACTAGAAGTAAAGAAGTTAATATTATAAAGTTTTTAATCCACCTACGCACGAATTCCCCTCCGTGTTAGGTTACTTCACCACTAAATCACCGTATTATTACCTGCATACTCCCATGGGATGCCAATTTGCATACAACCTTGAGTCCTTTCTAACCCGTTTGTCTATTATTAATTAGAAAGCTAGAGGGGTTTGACGGATATAAGTATAATTTTATTTAATTATTTTTCGCCAACGCTGTATAATGCGTCGCTCGCGAAGGAGAATGACCGCAGCAAACCAATCGGGTTCTGGACGCTTACTTTCTTGGAGAGGAAGCTCCATCTGAGGGGAGTCGTACCGCTCATCCTCCGCGTCTATCTCTCCCGCTATGTCTCGATAGACTCCGTACTCCTTGAGGCGGTCTTCGATACCTTCCCAGAATCCATTATAATCAAACTCTGCTTCTTCGGGTGCAGCTTGGGGGCTACCAAGGTACCCTGAAATCTCCTCCATCTCATCTAGAAAGTCCGCGAGGCGCTCTAGTTGTTTATCCACGGACTCTTCGTCGTCAGGATCGGCTGGCTCAAAAGAGCGGGACCACCACACTTCTATGCGCAACATGGCTGTGCGCGAGTCTTGCTCTCCCCGGCGAAAAACTGCTGCTCGAAGCCCTGTTGGGTTGGGATAAAGTGTATCTTCTACTATGCGGCGAACCTCCCCTTCTGGGCGAATAATATCCCAGATGAGGCGGTCAGTATCTTCGTCGATGACCTTATCTAAAATAGGCCAGTAAGCTTGGTGCCTTAGGATGACCCCCACCTCTTCGTCGTCACCCTCCGCGGCGTAGTCCAGTTCAAGAGAGGTCTGTGAATCCGTTTCAATCCCCTCCTCATATTGATCTAGAAGCTCGTCGGCTTCACGAGCCCAGCGATTGCCCCAATCCAAGTCGGGATATTTCTCTTCGAAGTGATTCATCATCGGCGAGGGAGCTTCCTTGATTGACTCGACTCCCATATTTTCGATAAACCATTCGACGTAAGGCCACAAATCTTCCTTGGGAGGCTGATTGGCTTTGCCTTTAATCTGATAAAGGACCTTTCCATCAAACTCCAAAGTCACCATCGGCTTCATTTGGCGACCACCCCCGCTGCGCAACGAAACCAGCTGGCCGATTTCCCCTCGTCCACAATGTCCCAATTGTTTGCCCTCAAAATCACAAGCGTGGCTCTGGATATCATACCAGAAATAGCCGTTATCAAAAGTGTGAATGACTTTGTCGGGATCCTTCGAGGGGTTGTCGAGAAATGTCTGGGCTATCCGATACGCTTCTCTGAAAGTTTCGGCACTCTTAAGCTCCTCGTCATAGTAAACGGGGTCCAGCGCAAGGACGGTCATAATCCTACGAAGCCGAAGACGGAGGTCGCCGCTGTCTGTGATGCGGGACAGCAAGCTATGGTCAAAAATAGTTTGTGCGGTGTTAATCTCGCCTTCGGAAAGCCCCGCTCGCTTAAGAGCCCGCGTCATACGTTTTCTCAACGCTCCCATGTCGGCCAGAGTTTGGAGGTCTTCGGGTGAGTCGCTCTGGATGCCCATAGCCCAATCTATAATGGGGCCGATAGCATCGATTATGCGCTCGCCTAAGTCTTCTCTTTCTTCCTCCGATGAGGAAGCGTCTATGCCACTTGTCTCGCGGACTGCTTTTTTAATAAAATGTGCCAGGTTCCTCGCGTCGGTGACATCAAAAAGTTTCATATCAAACTTTTTGAGAAGCTGGCCGAGCCATGTAAGGTGTTTCTCGTCTATCTTTTGGAGTTCGACGCCCAGCTGGGTCGCGAGCTTTTCGGCGTGCATATCACCATGAACAGTGGATTGAGCGACTCGCCTAATAAAAGTAACTACCCGCGAAGGCAAACCGATATTTTCGATCGCCTCCGCGAGTAGATAATCTTTCCATTTATTGGATTGACGTAAATACATCAACTATAATTAGTTGCGTAAATTACTTAATGTCAATTGTAATGGAGTTAGTGTCAGGGGTTTCGCGGGGAACGAAAACGGAGAGAATGCCCTGTTTGTATTCGGCACGGATTGTGCTATAATCAGCATCGGTAGGAAGCTTCCAAAAACGACTAAAAGATTTATACTGAACGGTTGTATCAGTATTGTTCTCACTATTATAAGTTACATAAAGGTGATTGTTTTCTACCTTCACGCCTAAGTCGTCCTTGTCGAGTCCCGGGGCAATAACATCAACCTTGTATTCCTCATCCGTACTAGACACGTTGGTCTTTACGGAGTAGTCATCAACAAGTTGATTGCCGAAATTAATAAAGTCATCTCCAAAGATGGTCTCAAAGAGTAAGCTGCGCGGAGACCTCGCGCTGTTGCGTAGAACTGGGTTCATAGGTGTTCTAACCTCCTTCGCTTCATATTATAACACCGCCGGCGACAATGTCAAGCAAAAAAGTAAATTATTTTCCACTAGTTGGAAGAGGAGTTGGAATATGAGAGATGCGTTTATAATCGTCTTCAAGACGCACGATGTCCTCGATTTCTGCACTACTGACTTCCACAAGACGCACATCCCCCTCCTCCGCACCAAATCGATGAATGGTCCCGGCCGCAACATGAAATATATCTCCGGGATGCATTACATACGAGTGAATAGTGTCTCCATCAAAATAAGGGCCCGCTTCACAGATCAAGATACCCTCTAAGACCATCACAGTTTCTTCTTTTACTCGATGATATTGGCGCGAAAGGCGATGGCCTTTTTTAATAAACAAGATCTTTCCGACGTACCCCCGGGAGCTCTGGGCCCACAGTTCTTCGTGGCCCCACGGTTTGTCAACGATTGTAACTTTTTTTAACATTTTTATCCTTTCAGCAGGGTTCGACTATCTCGGTTTAGCCGAGCTGCCACAGTATCAGGAGCGCCCACCACTATGTGTGTCTCCATCACCCCACAGTTATTAAGAGTAATAGAGGTAAAACTATGGTCTGCATTCAACTCTTCCCCCATAACACCATCCAGTAAGAGCTGTTTGTAGCCGGGGGCGTTTCGTATCTTTACGACTGAATCTTCGTTGATCCATAGTTCTCCCAGCGAAAAATGAGGAACAGCTGTGCGTTCGAGGCGCGAGTTAAAATTGGTTTCATTAATCACTTCAATAAATTTAATCATTGGCTAGCCTAACTTGTAAAGAGTATTGTCCTTAACGGACCAATGCCCCCCATCGCAAAAAACTCGTACATATCCGCCGGTAGAAATATAGGTCACCACACCAATGCGCGGATATTCAGTGTGTTCCACCCTTAACGGAATGGTAAGTTGGGGGTCCGCATTTATTTCACAATCGATCAAATCGACCGCTTGGGGGATATGAACTAAATCTCCCACTTGATAGACCCCCCTCATGAGGCAGGCTCCTCTTCGGGAGGAGCTGCAGCTTCAATGGGGAGTGGATCAACCAGTTGGAGGGCACTATAGGATTTTACAATATTAGCTACCTCGGCAGCTCTTATGTCAAGGAGGACCAATACCTTTCGAAATTCCCTGAGGGAATCTAGAACTTGTGTTATATTAACTGGGTCCTCTTTGACTTGAAGTTCTTGTTGTATGCTCGTAAAAGTATTGATCAGTGTTTGAACACCGGGGGCCTGAAGTCCCAGCAGTTTTGCTGCTTCCTCCAGAACTTGGTCGTCCTCCACCGTATACGTAAATTTAACTGTCATCTAATTTCCTTTCTAAAAAATAGCTTGCCAAGTGGTGGAAAGAAGAAGGCCCGTGCCCACTGTTATCACAATCCATAAAATTTTGGCATTACTATCTTTCCAAGACTCTAGAGCGTCTAGGCGCGCATCTAGCTTGGTGAGTCGCGCGTACAGGCCCTTATCCGGGTCATAAACGGCTTCTTTGATTTTGGAGATATTCTCCCCCAATTCTTCTTGCTTCTCCAACAAGACTTGCATCTTTGTGGAGATCTCGGCAATCATGAGTGTAAGATTTTGGTGCTCGTCGTGTGGCATACTTAAATCTCCTAGGGGAAGCTGGAGTAAATAGGACTATACTTCGATAATGGCATGGGAAGTTGTAATTAAAGTGCCCGCGGCTGATGCAGCATTCTGGAGGGCGCTTCGAGTCACCTTCAAAGGGTCAATGATTCCGGCATCATACATGTCCACTACGCAAAAGTCTCGAAAATTGTGGCCGCAATTTTTCGGCACTTTTCGAATTTCAGCTTCGATTAGATCTGGGGAAAGGCCACAGTTCTCAGCCATTTGACGCAGTGGTGCAACACAGGAAGTGCGCAGAATATCTATGCCAAACTGTTGCTCCTCATTTTCTACTGGTGGCTCCACTCCCTCGCTGGCACGGAGGAGAGCCACCCCACCCCCGGGCAGAATTCCTTCCTCCTGCGCAGACTTCACGGCCTCTAGTGCGTCCTCCACTCGATGCTTTTTCTCAGTCATTTCTACTTCGGTGGCAGCCCCCACATTAATGACGGCTACTCCGGCAGCCAACTTTGTAATTCGTTCTTGAACTTTGTCGCACTCATTTAACTCTTCTGTATTTTTTAATTCTGTTTTCAACGTTTGAATACGTTTTTCAATTGCTCCTCCATCACCCTTCCCCCCAATCACGGTGGTAGCCATCTTGGTAATGTCAATGGACCGGGCTTGGCCAAAGTGGAGTAACTTAATGTCGCGCAGGCGTACGCTAGACTCACGAGATATAAACTCGG
>Ga0209434_1000649_pt1 | contig 16502 bp, 21 predicted proteins | sample ETNvirnome_2_300_FD_184068 | JGI IMG/M metagenome (GOLD analysis project Ga0209434, IMG submission 184068) | Marine viral communities from the Pacific Ocean - ETNP_2_300 (SPAdes) (version 2) | ecosystem: Environmental > Aquatic > Marine > Oceanic | place: Pacific Ocean | collected 2013-06-22
CTTACAGTTTTTAATGGGAAATGATAAAACTACTTTAGATATGTACCTAGAACGTGGTAGAATAGAGATTGAAGCGTTAACATATATTCGGGGTCGCTCGATCGCCAATGCTTTTATTATAATTGATGAGGCACAAAACTTGACAACGCATGAATTAAAGACTATAATAACTAGAGTAGGTGAAGGTTCAAAAATTATTTTGACTGGTGATATAGAACAGATTGATAATGTTTATGTTGATGAGACCACCAATGGTCTTACTCATGCTGTTGAGAAGTTTAAGAATTTTGAGCTAGCCGGACACGTTACCTTGCAAAAAGGTGAAAGGTCCAAAGTTGCAACTTGGGCTGCCAAATATTTATAGGAGAAAAAATGGAAATTAATTTTAAAGACACAGATGAGGAAATAGAAAATCCGGATGCTGTCAAAAAAGTCGAAGAAGAAAATGAGCTTAAAGAATTTGTAGTTCAATATGTTGGAGACAAGCTACAGCCTGAAAACCGCGAAGTATCAGTAGAGATGATAGTGGAGGCCTTCGCCGAGGACTTTCCAGAGTTTCTAATGGTAGTTGCAGAAGAAAATTGGATTAGAGGATATCATCAAGCTCTTCACGACGTAGAAGAGGGCGAGAAACTAATTAAAGAACAGTCCGAGAAAGATGATGATGAACAACCAGAGAAAGATGATGAAGAACAACCCGAAAAAGATGATGGATAATTTACATGTTAGCATGACCCGCATGAGAGAAAACATCTCTCAAAGACGTGAATATTATATTCATAATCGGTTTGATACTATTCCTATTCTCATAAAAGATCCTTTTATGTCCGATGAGATTAACATGGAAGAATTTATAGACGAAATAGAAACAAGAATACCTCGCCATTTACTACAAAATATAGAAATAATCTATGTTGGCGACTTCCCCGATTTGGATGGACGCAATGCGGCGTACATTGATGGCGCAATATATATTACTAACAAAGAGCCGACCACTCACGATATGCTGGAGAACGTCATTCACGAAATAGCACATTCGATCGAATCAACCTATGGGACACAGATTTATAGCGATAACAAGTTACAAAACGAATTTCTAGGCAAGAGAGGAAAGCTCAAAGCAATCCTCGACGCACACGGATATGAGATTCCGGAAAAGCATTATATAAATACAGAATATAGTAAAGCTTTTGATGAATTTTTATCCGACAGCGTTGGATATCCAGTGTTATTAAATTTAACGATGGGGCTGTTTGCATCACCATATGGAGCTACTTCGTTGAAAGAATATTTTGCTAATGGATTTGAAAAGTTTTATCTCGGAGAGCCCAAGCTCGTAAAAGAAACAAGCCCGGTATTGTATAATACCCTAGTCGGGCTGTATACAGAAAGCGATTAATAGTTGACTCACATATCATATTCGGAATTAAAGAACTGGGAGTTCTGCCCGTTTCATCACAAGCTTATTTATATCGACGGTATTAAAGCGTTTAGAGGAAATGAATATACAGCATTTGGAACCGCCATACACGATGTGTGCGAGAAGAAGTTGCTTAAAGAGGACTTTAATGCCTCAGAGACGTTCGTTAAGGGCTTCCAGAAGGAGCTTAAACGCCTCGAAGAGGACAAGGTAGAGTTCAACCTTGAAAGAGCCCTCGAAATGGTACCACAGGGCATAGCGCTCCTTCCAGAGATAGAACCGTCCCTAGATCAATATTTCAAGAGTTACGAGATTGTATCTAGCGAAGAGCAGTTGATGGTGCCGATCAACGAAGATATTGATTTTAAAGGATTTATTGATGCTGTTGTTAAGACGCCAGATGGTAAATATCATATTGTAGATTGGAAGACTACATCATGGGGATGGGATTCTCGTAGGCGTTCGGATCCTATTGTAACTTATCAACTAACATTGTACAAATATTTCTTTTGTAAAAAGCACGACATCGACCCAAAAAATGTTGAAACTCATTTTGCGCTTCTTAAGAGAACGGCCAACAAGAACAGGGTTGAGTTTTTTCGAGTCACCAGCGGTGCAAAAAAAACCGAAAATGCACTTAAACTATTGTACATGGCGCTTTATAATATTGAGAAGAAGCGTTATCTTAAAAAGCGAAGTAATTGCTTTAAGTGCCCTTTTAACATGACCAAAGAGTGCCCCTAAACTTTAAGGAAAAAATATGACTGATAAAAAGATTAAAATTCTTACTTTGGGAGACCATCCGCTGTCGCCATCCGGAGTAGGAAGTCAAACGAAATATATAATTGAAGGAATGCTGAGAACAGGTCGGTATCAATTTTTATCTTTGGGTGGTGCCGTAAAGCACGAAAATCACGAACCCCAAAAGACAGAAGAATTTGGAGATGATTGGACAATCATTCCAGTTGATGGATACGGCACCCAAGATCAAATACGCTCAATCCTTCGTAATAGCCGGCCTGACATTTTATGGCTCATGACCGATCCTCGCTTTTATGGGTGGCTATGGGAAATCGATAACGAGATACGCGAGCACGTACCAATGGTTTATTATCATGTATGGGACAACTACCCCTATCCTTATTTCAATAAGAAGTATTATAATTCTAATGATTTTATAGCATGCATATCCAAGCTTACATACGATATAGTAAAGACTGTATCCCCAGAAGTTAAGTCAGTTTATCTTCCGCATGCAGTTGACGCAAATATTTTTAAAAAGCTCGATTCAGTGACCGTAGAGGCTTTTAAAAAGGAACGCTTTAAGCTTAATGATCGTGTAATCTTTTTTTGGAATAATCGAAACGCGCGCCGAAAACAAAGTGGTACCCTTATTTTTTGGTTTAAAGAATTTTTAGATAAAGTTGGCCACGACAAAGCAACATTGATTATGCATACGGAGCCCAGAGACCCACATGGGCAGGATTTAGAGCATATTATGAGACATCTGGGCCTCGTTAATGGGGAGGTGATGCTATCTAAACAAAAAGTACTGCCGGCAGATTTAGCGATGATTTATAACATGTGTGATTGCACAATCAATATATCAGATGCAGAAGGCTTTGGACTGGCCACTTTGGAATCTTTGGCGTGTGAGACTCCGGTTATCGTTAATATGACTGGCGGTCTTCAAGAACAAGTTACTAATGGAGAAGAGTGGTATGGAATTGGGCTCAACCCGTCTTCCAAGGCAGTTATTGGTTCTCAGGAAGTGCCATATATATATGAAGATCGACTAAATAAAGATGACTTTGTTAACGCGTTAGAAAAATTTTATAACATGTCTCCCGACGAGCGCGCCGAATTGGGCCGTCTCGGCGCCGCGCATGTAGCAAAAAATTATAATTTTGAAAACTTTATTAAGAAATGGGATGAAGTATTAACAGAAATACACGAGACAGAGGGATCGTGGTCCACTCGACAAGGCTATAAAACATATAAATTCAAGGAGATACTATGAAAAAAAGAATATTAGTCCGCGGCCCAGCGCTCTCTCGTTCGGGCTACGGGGAACAAACCAGGTTTGCATTACGAGCTTTACGCAATCGTAAAGATGTGTTTGATATATTTTTGATTAATATTCCATGGGGGCACACAGGTTTTGTTGTAAAAGACGACGAAGAGCGCAAATGGCTAGACTATCTTTTGCTTAAGACAATTCAACACATAGAAGCAAAGCAACCTTTTGATATGTCACTTCAAGTGACGATACCAAATGAATGGGAAAAAATAGCTCCAATAAACATTGGCTATACAGCTGGAATTGAGACTACCAAAGTCGCCCCAATATGGCTAGCGAAAGGAAATGAGATGGATAAGATCATTGTTGTTTCTGAGCACTCTAAGAACGTGTATGAAACGACTACATATACTGCCAAAAATGAAGACACCGGAGAAGTGATTGAAAATTATCAGTGCCAAACACCAATTGAGGCAGTTAATTATCCAGTGCGTTATTTTGAACCAGAGGCTATTGAAGGAGTAAAGTTTGATTATGATTTTAACTTTTTATTGATGGCACAATGGGGTATAAGAAAAAACATAGATAACACAATTAAATGGTTTGTAGAAGAGTTTAAAGATTCTGAAGTGGGACTTGTGGTGAAAACCAGCATAGCTAAGGATTGTACAATTGATCGTGAAATAACAACTACGCGCCTAGAGGAATTGCTTAAGCCGTATAAAGAGCGAAAATGTAAGATATATCTACTTCATGGTACCCTGTCGGAAGAAGAAATGACGTGGCTTTATAGGCACAATAAGATAAAGGCTATGGTTTCTTTAAGCCATGGCGAAGGCTTTGGGCTCCCCTTGTTTGAAGCGGCTTATAATGGGTTGCCAATTATAACTTCATTGTGGAGCGGCCAAGCGGATTTTCTTTATGCTCCAAACAAAAACGGTAAAGCGCGCCCGATGGTCGCAAAAGTAGGATATACTTTGGCGCCTGTATACCCTGAAGCACACTGGGAGGGCGTCATAGAAAAAGATGCCATGTGGGCCTATCCGGCGGAGAAAGACTACAAAGCAAAACTACGCGAAGTTTATAAAAATCATACACAATTTAAAGGAATGGCCAAGAAGCTGAAGAAACACATTGAAAAGAATTTTCAGGCTGAAGTACTTTATAAAGAATTTACTTCCGCGGTTTGTTCGGATGATGAATTGGAGTGGTTAGACACATTAGGTGATATAGAAATATTGTGAAAAAAGTTATCTTTATAGCTGACTTTTTTAGTGATCAAATTAACGGCGGCGGAGAAAACAATGACTTTGTTTTGATAAACTTTTTACGTGAAAATAATCTTATTGTTGAGACGATTTCTTCTCAAGCCGTAACACCTCAAAAAATCAACAGCTTTTCTGAAAACGAGATATTTATTGTTTCAAACTTTATTGGATTATCGGAAGAATGTAAAAGAACACTAGAACAATCTAAAAAATACATTATTTATGAGCACGATCACAAATACGTTCCGAGTCGTAATCCGGCAAAATATGTAAACTATAGAATTCCGAAGAGCGAAATTATTAATTATGATTTTTACAAAAACGCAAAAAAGGTCGTTGTTTTAAGCAAAATATGTCAAGAAATTCTAGAAAAAGAACTAAAGCTAGATAATGTACACAGCATATCAACGAGCCTCTGGACAACGGAAAAGTTTAAATTTTTGAGGACGCTGGCAACGGACGACTCTAAGACCAAAGAGACGGCCGTAGTAGAATCACATAATCCAACGAAGGGAACGGCCAGTGCAATTGAATTTTGCCGGAGGAATAAGATTGAATTTGATTTGATTTCCTCCCCAGACCAAAAAGAGTTTTTAAGAATGCTAAATCAATATAAGAATTTAGTTTTCATACCTCAAGTATTAGAAACCTTTTGCAGGCTTGTAGCAGAAGCAAAGATGCTAAATTGCAATGTATATACTAAAAAACCTTTACTTGGTTTTATGAGCGAGCCGTTTGCAGACAAACAAGGTATCGAGTTGATTAATATATTAGAAAAAAGGGTTGCTACAGCGCTAGAGTTTTTTTATAATTTAGTAACGCATTAGTCATTATGACAGCTTTATCAAGAAAAATGAAAATAATATTTGTTAATGGCTGCTTCGACATTTTACATCGTGGCCACCTTGAATTATTATCATATGCCAAATCTTTAGGAGATAGGCTTGTGGTGGCGATCGATTCAGACGAAAAAGTAAAAAACGATAAAGGTAATGCTCGCCCAATAAACTGTGTTGAAGACAGAAAATATTTTTTATCATGTGTACAGTTTGTGGATGAGGTGAGAATATTTAATTCTGCCGAAGAGCTAGAGAACTTAATTAAAGATATATCTCCTGATATAATGGTAGTTGGAACAGATTGGCGAGGAAAGACGATCGTCGGAGGCCAATTTGCTAAAAAAATAAAATATTTTAAGAGGATAAATGAGTATTCGACAACACAAATCATTGAACATATTAGTAATAGGTGATGTCTGCATAGACAAATATCATTATGGTTCATGTGATAGATTAAGCCCTGAAGCTCCCGTGCCTGTTTTTAAGCACAGCCACACTGAAGAACGAGAAGGGATGTCTTTTAATGTGTCTAATAATTTACTTGCTTTTGGAATACGAACCAGCATATTGCGCAGCGAAGAAATAATCTACAAGGAGCGCTTTGTAGATATAAAGACAAAACAACACCTTTTGCGTAGTGATTTTGGGGAAAACGGGAGTGTAGAGCCGCTTTCTATAACAGAAATAAGAAGCGCCACCATTGAAAGATATGATGCCGTGGTTATATCAGACTATAACAAAGGGTTCATAACCCACGAAAACAGTATTTTAATATCCAAGCTTTGTTTGCAGAACGATGTCCCACTTTTTGTCGACTCGAAGAAAAAAGATTTAAGCTGTTTTGATGGGGCCTTCCTCAAAATAAACGAGAGGGAGTTCGATCAGGTAGTTCGGTACCCTCAAAATTATGAGCTTGTCGTTACTTTGGGTTCTTCTGGGGCGCGCTGGAACAATAGTACGTATGAGACTGCAGAGTGTGAAGTATTTGATGTATCTGGGGCAGGCGATACTTTTTTGGCATCGTTTACATATGAATATCTTTGTACGAATTCAATTGAAAAAGCAATTGCTTTTGCTAATAATTGTTCCCGAATAGCGGTCCAGAGGTTCGGCACGTATTGTCTTAAAAAAGAAGATTTGGAACAAATATAGTGGTTTACGTGTTTGATATCGATGGCACCATCTGCATAAATTCGAACAGCGAATATGAAAAGTCGGTGCCGTTACAAGACAGAATTGATAAAATCAATCAGATATTTGATGATGGCCACACGGTAATATTTCAAACAGCGCGCGGAATGGGTAGAAGTGGAAACTCGGCAGCTTACGCTAACAAAGCGTTTTATGAGTTTACCAAAAAGCAACTAGATTCATGGGGGGTGAAATATCACAGCTTGTTTCTGGGAAAGCCGGCAGGCGATGTATATGTTGATGACAGAGGGGTGGCAGATGAAGACTTCTTTGCCAATTAAGTTTGTTTCGAAGGGATGGGGCTTTGAGAAATGGATAGTTAATTGTGAGAAATATTGCGGAAAACTTTTGTATTTTGCCAAGGGCAAACGTTGTTCGTGGCACTATCATGTTCTTAAAGACGAAGTTTTTTATATCCAGTCAGGAAAGATTTTAATAAAATTTTCTGAGAGTGATGATATAATGAATGCAAGTGAAATGGTTTTAGAGGCCGGTGATAATTTTCATGTTTACACCGGCCTTCGACATCAGATGATAGCGCTAAAAGATACAGAATTGTTTGAATTTTCAACTCAACATTTCGATGAAGATAGTTATAGGATTCTAAAGGGAGATTAATCTAATGATCGACAACATGGAATGGTTGCTAAATAATTTAGAAAATAATATACCCTTTGCTTTTTCTAGATTTAACGATGGCGAAATGATGGCTATTGACCAGGTTGGCTGTGTCGTTGCTCGTGGCGACCAATATGTAGATCAGGGACTAAGTTTGGTATTGCGCGAGGCCTTAGAACACAAGCAAGAAAATTATTATATTGGCATTCCGTGTTCTTTGTGTTATCCTCATTATAGCAAGCTGGCTACGAAAATTGTGGGTGATTATGAACATCTAACTTTGGCCGTTATTGCCACTAACAGAAATTGGAAAAACTTTATCGATACATTTCCCAAAGTAATGTCGGGCAAACGTTTGATTTGGGTAGGAGGCAACGATCAAAACGTAGAAGCCATTAAAAATATGGATATTGATGTGGCCAAAACAGCATTGGTGCCCAGAAAGAACAGTTGGAGACACTATGGGCAACTTAAAAAGGCAATGCCACAATACTTTCAAGACGGGGATGTTGTTGGAATATCGTTGGGCCCAACTGCCAGAGTGTTGGCGCGACAATGGTTTGAGGAGTTTCCCAATGTAACTTTTATAGACATGGGGAGCAATTTGGACCCATTTACAAGAAACGTATGGCACAATTGCCACAAAGGGTGGGAGGAAACAGGTTTTAATCTAGCTAAGCCCTGTAAGGAGTGTAACTAAGTGAAGATATATTTAACAACATCAAATAAGTATACGCATGTATGTCCTATTGCTATCCATTTTTTGAATAAATATTGGCCCGGTCAAGACATCTCTTTATTGGGGTATGACCAGACTGCCACATTAAAAAACTTACCAGAAAATGCAACATTAGAAATTTTAGGAAAGCAAAGTGATTTTGGCAATAGCTGGACAGACGCTTTAATACCGTTTTTTCACAAAGTACCAGAAGATTATTTTATTATTTTATTAGATGATTTGATACTTTTAAACAAGATTGATGAAGATAGGATTAAATTACTTGAAAAGCAGTTTTTGCTTGGTAAAGCAGATAAGGCCGTAATTGGCGGGGGGCTATCGTTATCTTTGACTACCAAATTAGAAAATAATTTATTATTATTTAATCAAAATATTGATTATAGAACAACTTTGCATCCTTCTATATGGACTAAAAAATATTTTTTGAAATATTTGAAACCAAATATGACCGCATGGGGGTTTGAAACAGAGAACAATGAAGAAGCAAAAAACGATGGAGCCGCAATAATTACGAATAATTATTCATATCCGCAAGAGCCTGATCCATTTTTGATTTTAAATTTGTACAATAAAGGAAGACTAACGATAGATGAAGATGGGAATGTTTTTAGAGGCGGCCCTCCGGCATCGAGAAAATTTTTTAACAAAGAAGATTTAACATATATTTGGGAGAGAGTTCATGCGCCATAGTCCATGGAAAGTTGTTAGAATGTTTGAAGAAAGCGTGGCTGATTATTGCGGATCCAAATATGCGGTGGCAATAGATAATTGCACCGACGCTCTTCTGGCGTGTTGTAAATATTTTGATGTTCAAGAGGTTACTATTCCTTGTAAGACATATTTATCAGTGCCTCAATCGATTATGCATGCCGGCGGAACAGTAAAATTACGAGACTATAAATGGTCAGGCATTTATCAGTTAGAGCCATATCCCATTTATGATGCGGCAAAAAGGTTCACGTCGGGTATGTATATACCGGGCACATTTATGTGTCTTTCATTTCATGCCAAAAAACATCTAAAAATTGGTAAAGGGGGCATGATTTTGACGGATGATAAAAACGCCGTTGAGTGGTTTAAGAGGGCTCGGTATGAAGGCCGCGACCACGTTGTAGACGATATAGAGATTAATGGGTGGAACATGTACATGACGCCAGAGCAGGCGGCTCGCGGCCTCACACTGCTTCAAATTTTTCCTGAGCATACGGAGGACTTACTAGAAGAGCCGGAATATAGGGACCTAAGAACAATGCCACTTTTTGAAGACTGCAGGGTGATAAAATAAAAATGGAAATTAATTTTAAAGGTGATAAAATAAAAATGGAGTTAAAAGCAAAATATTCTGAACTTGGCCTAGGAATTCAAAGGTATGATGAGAATGATATTGATACGTGTAATCCAAAAAATTCTCTAAACTCATTTAATCTGGAAATATGGCCGCGGATTCAGAAATATTTTTTGAAAGATAAAGAGGTTTTAGATATTGGTTCTGGTAATGGAAGATTTGCAGCATTTTTTAGTTTACGTGTAAAGAAAGTAGTAGCTATTGATCCCTGCAGAGAACCAAACACACATTTTAAAAGACAAAACTTGGTTTTTTATAAGGAAAGTTTACAAAGCTTTAATATCGAAAACAATTACGATATTGTGTATTTGCATGGCGTCTTTTATTTACAACAAAACTGGGGCACTTCTGAGGCGTTTAGAAAGATAGTTTCTAAAACCAAACCCAATGGTTATATAATTATTGTCGATGACAAGAAGAGAGATGTCAACTCAGACTCTCCAGCTGTCGGTGAATACAATACAAAACTGCTTTGTATGGAAAATAATGTACAAATAGTAGACTCTTTTATACAGGAAAATAATGAATTTAAAATCATTGTTATAAAAAACACACAGGAGGAACAAAATGAGATTGGTTAAATTGGGGGCGGGTTTAAATCATATAGTGAACATGGATCTTATTAGCCCAACATCAATTATAATTGATGCCGGAGCAAATGTTGGCGTATTCATAGAAAAAATGCGTACTTTAACAAATTCAAAAATTTATGCCATCGAGTGTTCTTCTAGAAATTGTGCAACCATTAAAAATAAAAATTTTGAAAATATCGAAATTATAGAGAAAGCACTAGTAGGGAACAACGACGGCCCGGTCACATTTACGGAGTATAGCGGAATTTTAAAGCCGAATTACGCTGCTCCGGCAGGACAGATAAGCCGTCACCGGTATCATCAATGGTCTAATATTTTAGGCAATCATCGCGATAAATTTGCTAACAACTCGTCAGTTAAAACCGAACAGTATGAAGTGGTACCAGTGACACTTTCTGAATTAATTGAACAATACGATCTTAAATCGATTGATTATTTGAAAATGGACATAGAGGGCGCCGAGTATGACGTTTTTGAACATATGACTCGGAAGGAGACTGATATTATTAAACAAATATCTCTAGAGGTTCATGACAGATATAAAAATAAATCTCTTTTTAGTAAAATACGCGAATTGGGATTTGTAGTGCGTGAACTGGAAGACAACGAAGTTTACGCCTATCGAGAATAAAATAGGAGCAATGGAGGAAAAATGGGAATTTTAGTATTAAGTTGTGGTAGAACCGGCACTAACATGCTTCTAGAGATAATGAGAGGGTCAAGCAAGCTGACAGCTACTCAGGTTGCCGAACACAAACAGTTATTTAGAAGCTGCCCAAAATTACCAGACGATTATTTAAGCAAATGCGATACTTGTTATATTGACAATCTGCTACAAGTTAAAAAGGTGTTGGATAAAAACGAAAATTTAAAAATTTTATGGACAATAAGAGATTTGAGGGACTGTGCTTTGTCAAAGATCTATAGGGGACAGCCAGGCAATGATTGTCATGAGTTGGCCGACGATGCTAGTTTTAAGGGCTGCTTACAAGACATAGAGCGGATGAAGCAAATTTATGATTTTATTAAAGCCATGTATCCCGAAAGAATTCTGCTTGTTAAGATGGAAGATATAATATCCAACTTCGAAGACACAATGCTAAATGTTAGCACTTTTAGCGAAGTACCATATGAAAAAGCAATGAAAGATTTTATAAACAGATATCGAGTTACTCACAAAGCAAAAAGATATAAAACTTTAGATAAAAATCAAATAGCGCTGTATAAAAGAAGGTATAAGATATATAATGGTTTTTATGAGCATTACGATATTGATCTAGATCTGTTGTTCGAAAAGCTAGAGAAATATTTGAGAGAATTTAAATATGAAATTTGAGGTGATAAGATGAAACTACTATTAACAACGAGAGCAGACCAAACGGTTAGCGGGTGGGCCGAACTGGTTCATCCTGTTTTCAAAAGGTATGCTGATAGAGTTGGAGCTGATTTTGCTATCTTAGACGAATCTTCAAATTGTGAAGAAGCATCGAGTGGTATTGGAGATGGACTTTGGCATTTTAGAATTATGAAGCACTATGATCTTCACGAAGAATATGATAGAATACTTCATTTAGATAGTGATATTTTGCTGACCCCGGAGTGCCCCAATTTATTTGAGTACGTGCCCTATGACTCTATTGGTACCGTGTTCGAAGATATTGGCTCCAGAAGACAACATCGAATTAACTGTATGGTGCAAAGCCAAAGGAAGTTTGGCTATATTGGCTGGGATCGAGGGTATGTTAATACAGGCGTTTTCTTAACCTCTGAATGTCATAGAGACATTTTTCAGAAAACTAATGGCGAATACTATACCGATTGGGGTACTGATGACGTTCACATCGGATACCGAATTAAAAAGCTGGGACATAAAGTAAAAGAGCTGCCATATCAATTTAATCATATGGCGATGTATTCGGAAGCCTGGAATGGCAATCCTGATAGATTTCAATCTCACATAATTCATTACGCAGGCCGCGGCATCTTTGAAGAAGGAAAAGCAGCCAACAAGTTGGAACAAGCAAAATTAGATTATAAAAGGCTATATGAATGAAAACGCTGATTGCCGGCCCATGGGTTGGAGAATTCGGATGGGAGCTTTTTGCGTGGCATGGATATATTAGAGCCTTGTCTAGAAAGTATGATAAAACCATTATCATCTCTAGAGAAAATTCAAAAGCGCTATACGACGATTTTGCAACTGAGTTTATAGCTTACAGCCCGACGGGCGGCACCCCGGATGCGTTTTTTATGCACAATGTTGATGTAAAGAAATGTTTCTTCGAGGCACTAACAAAAAATAAAATTCCTTTAAATGAGGAGACCACATTGCTTTTGGCCAGAAGAATAGGGGCGCCCCCTCATACACACTATGACCAGAGCATTGTTTTTGGAAAATATTTAATCAAACCAGAGTATATTTGTTTTGGCGAAGAAGGTCAAAAGCTGTATGATTTTGTTTTTCACATTAGAGACAGGAGCCTGAGAAAAGAAGACAATTGGAATTTAGAAAACTGGTTTAAACTTAAAGAGCTATTGGGAGATAAAAAAATAGCCTGTATAGGCACAAAGAATAATTCAGGCCACGTAGAGGGCACTGAAGATTTGAGAGACCTTGATTTAAAAAAGGTTTTTGATGTTTTAAGGAACGCTAGCTGTACATTTGGCTCTTCCTCGGGACCCATACACTTAGCCAGCTTGTGCGGATGCCCCCACATTGTTTGGGGCGATCGCTCTCTATCACAATATAGATATGAAGAAAACTGGAACCCGCTGCGAACCAGGGCTTCATTTTTATCTGAATTTGGCTGGCATCCCACTGCTGAATATGTATATGAAAAATTTACAGAACAAAACCACAAAGGATAAAAGAATGGACACAAAGCATAAAATTTTAAAACGAGATAATTTGCACATTTATAAAAATCTAAAAGGAAAAACCGACTCTCTAAAACATAGCAGGGTTTTGGTTACAGGCTCTGGTGGCTTTTTGGGCAAAACAATTGTTTCTTTTTTACAATTTTTGAACAACACGAAATTCAATAAAGAAGAGCAGATTGAAATTATTGCAATCGATTACAAAGAGCATGATATATGTAACTCTTTAGAGTCCTTTGTACCGGAAGGAAAAATAGATTATATTATTAATTGTGCCGGCATTGCTTCTCCTAAGAAATATTTAAAATCTCCGATAAAAACACTGGACGTATCTTACTTGGGAACTAAAAATATTTTCCAATTGGGGATGCTTAGGAATACAAAATCAATTTTAATGTTTTCTTCTAGTGAGGTATACGGCACTCCGCCTCCTGACAGGATCCCGACCCAAGAAGAATTTATTGGCTCGGTCACAACATTCGGAAATAGAAGTTGTTATGATATTGGCAAGAATGTTTTAGAGACTCTTTCATATGTGTATCACAACAACTATGATGCGCCCGTCAATGTTTTGAGACCGTTTAATTTATACGGACCATTAATGTGCTTGGATGACGGAAGGATGATTCCCAACATCTGTAAATCTATGATTGGCGGAAAAGATTTTTCAGTTTACGGCTCTGGTGATCAAACCAGAACCTATTGTTATGTAACAGATGCCATGGTATACCTTTTTCATATTCTTTTTTCAGATAAATTTGGACAAATTTACAACATTGGCTCGGAAGATGAAGAATTGTCGGCATTGGAAATAGCAGAAAAAACTTATTCGCTCATCGAGCCTAAGAATTCCGACTTTGTCAAAAGACCGTATCCAAAAGAATATCCAGACAGTGAGCCCCAGCGGCGATGCCCAGATATTTCTAAAGTTAAAGCCGAGTTTGGATATTCGCCACAATATACTTTTGAACGCGGATTCGTTTCTTGCTATGAATACTTTTGTTCTTTAATGACATCATCACATATGATATTATAGAGCATAATTGAGGAACACAAACACAAAGCGTAGCCATGGAGAAAATGATTAATAAAAATATATTGAAGAGACCAAACGAATAATATGATTTTAGTTACAGGTGGCGGCGGCTTAGTTGGAAAACATTTAAAGGATGTATTGCCAGATGCTGTTTATACATCATCAAAAGATTTTGACTTAACCAATATAGATAGAGTTCATTCTATGATGGAGTCCTTTAAGCCAAAAATCGTTATACATTTAGCTGCTCGTGTAGGTGGTATAGCAGATAATATAAATTATCCCGTAGATTACCTTGAAGAGAATGTATTGATGAATACAAATGTATTGAAAAAATGTCACGAATTTAATGTGGAAAGAGTTATTGGTATTTTAAGTACTTGTATTTATCCAGACAAAGCAGATAGATACCCAATGAAAGAAGAAGATTTATTTAATGGACCACCAACGCCTACAAACTTTTCATATGGATTTGCTAAGAGATGCATGGCAGCCCATATAGATTCTTATGTAAAACAATATGATAAAAAATGGTCTTATTTAATTCCCTGTAATTTATATGGAGAGCACGACAAATATGAAGAACATCATAGTCATTTTGTATCAGCTTTAATCAAAAAGATACACGAGGCCGATAGCGAGATAGAACTATGGGGAACTGGAAAGCCATTAAGACAATTTATGTATGGTGGTGATTTGGCGAGAGTGATTAAATATATGATTGATAATGATATTGTTGATAATTTTAATGTGGCACCTGATTGGGTTCATAGTATAAGTGAAATATCAGAAATAGGGAAAAAAGCCTGTAATAAAGAAAAATTGGTTGTAAATTATGACAATACTAAATCTGACGGACAATTTAGGAAAGATGTAGATTCTTCTAAATTATTATCAGTATTAAAAGATTTTGAATTTACAACACTAGAGGAGGGGATTAAAAAAGTATATGATAACTTTAGTAAAAGATACAATAGATAACAATGATATCGACCAATTAATAGATTGGTTAAAAACGTATCCAAGATTAACTAAAGGACCATTGACATTGGAATTAGAGGACAAGTGGTCAAAATGGTTAGGAAGAAAATACTCAATATTTTGTAACTCTGGTTCGTCAGCGAATCTTCTAATGTTATATGCATTAGAACAGGGTGGCTATATGAAGAATAATAAAAAGATTGTTATTCCTTCTGTCGCTTGGGCTACAGATTTGGCCCCAGCTCTTCAGCTTGGTTATGAACCAATTTTATGTGATTGTAATATGGAAGACTTATCAATTGATTTGGAACATTTAGAACAATTATTTCAATTACATTCGCCATCAACTTTAATGTTTGTTTCTGTATTGGGATTAGTTCCAAATATGGATAAGGTTGTAGAACTGTGTTTAAGATATAATGTAGCTTTATTAGAAGATACCTGTGAATCTATGGGCTGTGAATATAAAGGAAAGAAACTAGGAACATTCGGAATGATGTCAAGTTTTTCTACATTTTTTGGACACCACATATCAACTATTGAAGGTGGGTTTGTTTCAACTGATGATGAAAGGTTGTATGAAATATTAGTATCATTGAGAAGTCACGGATGGGATAGAGATTTAAACAAAGATACACAAAAAGAATTACAAAAAGAATGGAATGTTTCAGAATTTGATTCTATGTACACGTTTTATTATCCTGGATTTAATTTGAGATCAACAGATTTACAAGCCTTTATAGGGTTAGGGCAGATAGACAAATTAGATGACTGGGGAAAACAAAGAGAAAGAAATTTCGATTCCTATCAGGGATTAATTAAAAATGATTATTGGAAACCAAATCCACAGTCTAATTCTTTTATATCAAATTTTGCATATCCTGTAATTCATCCAAATAGAGATAAGATAGTCGGGGAGCTACAAAAAAATAATATTGAAGTAAGACCAATAATTTGTGGCTCTATGGGAACGCAACCATTTTATGTAAAAGAATATGGCAGGTTAGAATTAAAAAATGCTGCAGCAATTGACAAGTATGGGTTTTACGTTCCAAATCATCCGCAATTAACAAGCGGAGACATAAGACTAATCAGTTCAATTATAAATGACGGAATACAAGAATGAAAAAAACTTACACTCACTATAGTATGCGATACAGAGGAAAGTCATGACAAAAGATAAATATAAAATCCAATTGGTACAGTTAAACAATAAATATGGTTCACAAGTTTACTTGCCTTATAGTGTGGGCATTTTGCAAGCCTATGTTCAGCAAGACGAGGAGATCTCTTCTAATTTTTCTTTTAGTGATTTTGTTTTTATTCGCCAGAAAGTATCAGAGATGGCTAAAAACATTGGCAGTGTAGACATTTTTGGGATATCCTGTTATGTGTGGAATTGGGCCCTTAGTTTGAGATTGGCTGAGGAAGTACGCAAAAACAATCCTAATTGTTTAATTATTTTTGGGGGCCCCCAAGTTCCAAATGGAGTTAAAGAATCTTTTTTTGAAAAATACAACTTTATCGATATAGCGGTGCATGGTGAAGGTGAGGTTACTTTTCTAGAAATTTTGA
>Ga0209434_1000650_pt1 | contig 16491 bp, 24 predicted proteins | sample ETNvirnome_2_300_FD_184068 | JGI IMG/M metagenome (GOLD analysis project Ga0209434, IMG submission 184068) | Marine viral communities from the Pacific Ocean - ETNP_2_300 (SPAdes) (version 2) | ecosystem: Environmental > Aquatic > Marine > Oceanic | place: Pacific Ocean | collected 2013-06-22
TAACCATAATATCCGGGGAAACCTTCTTAATAGCAGCCGCCAATCCTTCGGGAGAGCCAAATACTACTACTTCATCCACATATCGGATTGCCTCAAGCGCGAACCGTCTGTCTTCTGCCCTGTTAAGAGGCCTCAGTGGCCCCTTGTCGGCTTGAACTTTCTTATCCGAGTCAATACCTACGATCAAAAAATCTCCCAGGGATTTGGCGTATTTGAGCATTTCAAAGTGGCCTCGGTGCAACACATCAAAACATCCGTTTGTCCAAACTGATTTCATAGAATTTTCCTTTTAATATTTTCATAAGCTCTAACAAGAGCATTTGCTTTTTCTTCAGTGCCGCGGGCTTCTCCAGCTGATTGGTATAGAACACAATTTTTTACATTTGGGCCGCCATCAAATTCTTGGGTATAGGTATCTGGCAAAAGCTCAACCTTTAGTTCTTTCCCCAAATCACTTTCTAAAATGGCCGTGTTTATAACACACGCGTCTCCATCGTAATGTTGTTGTTTACCAGTACGATGTGAAAAATAAAAATCTGGAAGTGGAGCTTTTTTTTCAACAAGCTCCTCCCACTCTTCAGAGGATTTTAAAAGAGCCGAAGATCGTGGAAGTACCTCTTCGGCAAAAAAATTTATGTTTTTTTCACTACACTGCAATCCCCATGTTGCTATACAATAGGGCTGATGTTCATAATGTGGATTATGTTGAAAAACCATGTCTTTGGTTTCTAATAGCTTATTAATTTCGTCCTTAAAATTTCTAAAAAATACAGCGTCAATATCTAAAACTAATAAATTATCGCCTTGATACGCAAAAAGCTTTTCTGCAACAAACTGTAATCTTTTAAAATTAATCATCTTAAAATTATACTCTCCAACAAAACCAGGAAGTGAGTCATGATCTCTAATGTGCAGAATGTTTACTGAATCAAACTCTCTTGGCAATGTCCTGTTAAAAATGTTCTGATAGATTGGGAAATAGCTATCGGACATGACAACACATAGGTGTAAATTTTTACTCACTTTTACCATCTGATCTCTCCCGTAAGAATGTCTTTAAACATTATCCAATCACAAGCTTTTGCCCACAAAGGACGAGAGAATGCGGCTGGTTGGTTTTTTTCAAATAAAAAATGGCCGCTCCAAGCAAATGGATAAACTATAAAAGGAGAGACTAATAGCCACCACCATAACCCTTTATAACATACAGCACCTATAAATGCAAGCGTGGCCAATTGTCCGAGTACGTGCAGTCGACGCGTCCAGGGGTTTTGATGCAAAGAAAGGTAGTGCTGATAATATTCTTTAAATGTCATGGATAGTGGTCACTCCTTTTTGTTGAACAACTTGGGTTGCGCATCTATTCGCAAATTTAATGGATTCGCCTATATCTTTGTTTTTTAAATAACCATACACTAAAGCGGCCAAAAAGCTATCGCCGGCGCCCGAAAGATCTTTAATTTCCACTTTCTCTACAGGATAAACTTTATCCTTATACACGCACCCTCGCGATCCCACTGTTATGATTAAGTTTTCTCGTGTCCATTCTTCATTCTGGATCGTATGTTGCGTCTTTTTGTATTCAACTTCATTAATCTTAACAAAAGGAACATCCTTAGCCCAATCTCCCAGCCATTTTTTAGTATCTAAAAAGACTAATTCATGATTATGGGTAATATGCTGAATGTCTTCTTCTGTTAAAAAGCCTTTATTGTAATCTGAAATAACTACTGCATCGTATTTTTTAAAATCGACAAGTTGCAGGTTATCAATACGTTGAATCTTTTCTTCTCCAGAATCAATACGAATAATCATATGATTAGTTTTCTCTTCTACATAGCGCGTTTTAGTTACTTCACTTTGGTTGGTAACAATATCGCAAGTGATACCGAGAGATTCTAAATTTCTGCGAACATTCCCAGCCATGCCTTGATTCTCTTCTTTGCGTAGTGGTATAAACACAGGCACCGGTGCATCCGGACACAACCGTTCGCATTGTCCGTATACATAGACGTCCTTGCAACTATCTCCAATAACCAGCACTTTCATTTCCAACTAATTTCCCAATCTTTAAATTCCGCTGCTAAACAGTCGATTTTATAATCTTTACGGCCACCGACAACTTCTTGAATTTTATTCTTCGCCATATTGCGGATCCCATTTAATCCATGGGTTAATTCCAGGTCGTTACCATCTTTAACGCCTTTACGATAGTTGGATTCATTGTGCCAAATATGTAAATTCATCTGTGACAAAACTACGATAGCGCGGATTACTTCCGCATCAACGCGTTCTGCATTGTCTAAAATCATCTGGATGTCATGAACTATGTCTGCAATCTCTTGCGCATATTCTTCTTTGTGTTCAGAAATAAACACTTCCTTTAATTGAGCAATTGACAGACGATCAATAAGCTCCGATAAAGTGGGGAGATATTTACGATGCGTCATTCGTCTTCCTGTACACCTTGAACCCATGGGTGCATGTGTGGGAGGGCGAGAGACTTGTGAGTGACCATAAAAGGAAAATTATATTCATTTGTATATTTAAAATTTCTGTGATTCAAAGCTGCAGGCGGAAACACGCTCTCATCGAGAACGAAGAAATCAGTATCCGGAGGAAGGTCGGCGGTGTGTTGGCAGACCCAACTCAGGTACTCCAGGCCGGAGCGCGGGCTAGATGCAAACGGATAGTGATGATATTCAAAGCCGTTCTCTGCAAAAACGTTAAGCCACCAAGTAAATGGTTTTGCGCAACGATGGTGGTCGCTCGGACTTAAATTAATGGTGCCTACAAAAATACCATCTGGATGGAGATGTTTTTTTACATTTTCTAAAATCTGTGGGATTTCTGTTGGCAGCGGATGTTCAAGAAATTCATAAGCTGTTATAATCTCAAAGAGTACTCTTCCGCCTACTTCTTCCTCGCGAAGGCCCGGGCGGTATTCGGTCAATAATAGCTCAAAGGGCTTGCTGATGTCGGCATTAAAAAGACACTTCTCTTTGTATTCGCGCCAGTTGTCTGCTCCTCGGGGCGCACTAAGATCTCCAGTTCCTTTTTCTTGCGCTTCAAAACTACCAGTCATACCCCAGATATTACCACCTTCAATTCCTATTCCGGCCCATGGGTAGCCTTTGTTACAAATGTCAATGGCAAACTGGCCGCCGGCGCAGCCTAGATCTAATAATTTATAAGGTAATCCTCTAAAGGCTTTGTCAATTTCGTGGATAAAATAAGCATTACTATGGTTATCTTCTACGCAGCCTGCAGGATCGAGGTAATCTGGGGAATCTACGGGGTGGGGGTGGTCCGTTTCAATTTTAATTGGATAATATTGTTTAATCATGTTTAGTCTCCTTTTATAATTCTATAGCTATCGCTGTCAAAGTGTTGAGTGGAAAACTCAAAGAGTTCTGAATTTTCCAATGCAACCATTTGGTGTCTTAGGCCGCGGTACACATGAAAGTTTTCTCCAGGGCGTAGTATAAGTTGCTGTGCTTTCGAAATATCGTCTTTTTCTGAAAAGTATACCATCATTTTGCCCGACTGTAAATAAAATACTTCATCTTTTAGTTTATGGAAATGCCAGGAGCATCGTTTGCCCTTCTCAAAGAACAACAATTTTCCACAATACTCCTCGCAATTGACAACCCAGCGTTCCCAGCCCCAGCCTTTCTCAACATGTTTCATTAACAATATGTGTTTATCTTCATTCATAATGTTTCATCTCGCATTGAATTAAAAAACTCTATATCGTCGACACCTTTATCGTCAATATAAATATCTCCGGCCGGTTTTCCTAAAAATAAATCATGATATTTAACACCCCATCTTTCAAGTTGTTCTATTGTCATCTCATAAAATGTATTAATGGCTTGTGGCGCATTGTTTTTAAATCGCCCCATTCCGCGTGCCGTTTGAAAAATAATAGTGTTTCCTTGATCATGGAGCCGATTGATTGTTCCAATTCGTTCTCGAATTGGCTCACAAGCACCATAGTCAGACTCAACTGCTTTAGTACAAATTGTTCCATCGATGTCGAATACATATACCATATCTAATAATTTGCATACCAAGGTGCATCAATGATAGAGTAAGCTTTGATAAGTTGTCGGATGCCATCATCTAAATCATATCTACATTCAAACCCTTTTGAATAAAACTTTTCACTGCTTACGATATAATCTCTTGTATCTGGATCAGAGGTAAACTCAGCTTTAATTATTTCCAATGGTAAGTGTTCTTTAATCTTTTCAGATAGCTGGAGCTTATTCATATTTAATGCGTCATTGCCCACATTATAAGTTTCATTTTTGCAAGAATCCCAGTTATCTATCGTAAACTTAAATGCTCTGCATACATCAGCAAGATGTACATAATTACGCATGAACTCGCATTCATAGAGAACTAAAAGCCTATCTTTTAAAGCACGCAAAACAAAGTTGTTAACGAGTAAATCTGATCGCATGCGCGAACCTGGGCCATAGACAGTGGCCAATCTAAACGTGACGTGGTTCTCAACATTTTTATATTCAGCCTCTGCTGCGACCTTTGTTTTTCCGTACAAGGAGACGGGATTTAAGGGCGATTCTTCGGTACATACGGAGCCGTCCACACTAACGCCATAGCCAGAATTAGTGCATGGATAAATTACTAATTGATCCCGGGACTTGTTCTGCGCGATCTGTCTATTAACATCATGATTAATCTCTTGAGCATCGCGTGGAAAATCATCACACAACGGAAACCCAACCAAGGCCGCCAATGGAATTATAATATCGTTTTCTTTCATCAGTCGTTCGAGAAGTTTAATGTCTCTAACATCTCCTTTCACGAAACTGAAATCATCATTTTGTGTGTATCGTAAAAGAGACGTATGGTCATACATCATACTATCAAAAACTGTTATCTTATGATCGCGTATCAAATAGTCAACCAATTCGCTGCCGATATAGCCGGCGCCCCCTGTTATTAAAACGTTCATTTTATTCTCCTTTGCACGTCATTATAGACAATGCGTAAGCCATCGTCAAATAAAGTGGTGGCCTTCCAGCCCAATTCGTTATAAATTTTAATGCAGCCACAATCCTGTGATAAGATTTTTGCCTTTTTGTTTGTTTGATATTCTAATGTAACGTTTTTTTCAGAAATTGCAACAATTTTTTGTGCTATTTCTTTAATTTTTATTTTATCCTCTGTGCCAACGTTGTAGGGGCCTACGACTTGTTGTTCGGCCATCTTCTCAATCATCATTTTTGTGCACTCTACAGCATCGTCAATAAAACAATAAGAACGTGTTTCTTCACCATTCCCCCAAATAGTGAAAGGCACTTCTGGATATCTAATAGCGCGGTGAGAAAATACTGGTATCACAGAGCCAGTTTGTAATCCATAATCTTGATTAGGCCCGTAAATACCGATATAGCGTGCAACCCCTACTGAAAATCCTTCGAATTCTCTTGCGGCGTGCTCAAGCTGCTTTTCCATTATTAACTTTGCCCAGCCATATGACAAAAGAGGGTTGGCTGGGTATGCGTCTGTTTCAAATATCTTTTGACCGTCTACTGTGTTCTGCATAGAAATAGGATATACGTGTGCACTGCTGGCGTAAAAAAACTTCTTAATTCCATTGTGTAGGGCGGCGCGCAAGACATTACTATCAATCAATATGTTATCATTCATAATTGAAAACGGCTGATCAATATAAACTTTTATGCCTCCTACTTTTGAAGCCATGTGCACAACTATGTCAAAATCTTTGATTGTATCTAGACATTTTTGGTAATCGCAAAGATCAAAAACCTTTAATGTTATGTGCCCCAAAGCATCTCCCAGGAACTCAGTTTGGCCGCGAGACAAATCATCGATAATCGTTATTTGAGCCTCGGCTTTTAATAAGTTTCTCGCCAAAGAAGATCCGATTAAGCCGGCGCCGCCTGTGATAAGAATCTTTTTATTCTTCCAAAATTGTTTCATATCTCTCTTTCCATAATAAAGGAATATCAGTACATATTCCTTTGATCTCGCTCGGGTCTAGATCCCTCGGTGCACCAAAATCAACCATAATTGAATTTTTAAAATGTTTTCCTGGATTACACCATATGTGGCCGCGGCTAGTTATCGACGCGTCGTCGTTGGCATGCCAAAAGCAGTGTATGGAGTCCTCGATCATTTTACATAAAGCATCTGCATTTTTAGCGTGGCACCAAAACCTATCATTACTTAAAAAATCCACATTTGTTTTGTACCGAGGCTCATCGTGTCCTAAAAAGTAATCGTTATTTATAACCCAAACATCGATTTCAACATCAAAGCCGGCGTTAACAGCTTTTATAATATGTTCTGGGTGATTTTCTTCTTTAGAGGGCCCGTTTAGATTGCCCCTATGGGAGATTAATATCATATTTCTATCTTGATAAGTTGACATAATATGGTCTTTTGTCATAAATTATTTGATTAAATAACTGCTTTGTTTCTTGTGCATCTTCTGGCCATAGCTTTACTATGTTCTTGAATCCGCTCATGTGTTCGCGGTCATCAACGGCCCAGTGAGACCAACCAAGCCAATCGTAGTCTTTATCTCGGCCGGCGGCACAAAGCTTTACAGGAATCTGATCTCTTTCTAGATAATTTCTTATAATTTCAAATGGTCTATAAATAAGAAACGGAGTCATAGAATAACAAATTGGTATTTTTCCTTCTAAAGCGGCGCCTACACCCATGCCGACTAATAATTGTTCGGCCGCTCCGGGATTAAAAAACCTATCTGGGAATTCGGCTCGCAAATCATCAAAATGCTTATAGCCCAAATCGCCAGCAATTAAAATGATATCTTCGTTCTTTCTCATCTCTTCGTGAAGAAGAGCAACAAAAGTCTTTCTAACGCTCATTGTTTAAAATCTCCAATCCCAATTCGTAATCTTCTTTGGTTAGTTTCATATAGTGCGCATCCATACCGTTCAAAAATGGAAATTGCTCTACTTGTGTTCTGTGAAACACTATCTCTGGTAAAAATGCTTTGCATCTTCTTTCCAAAGAATCTACATCAACTGGATCATAACATGCCCAGCCATTTGCGTTAACATGAACCTCGATATTTTGCACATCTTGATCTTTAATAAATCTCAATGCTTCCCACACAGATCCCTCGGCGCACTCGCCATCGGTTATTGTAACAAAAACTTTTTTATTCGGTGAAGCAATTGCTCTGCCAACTGCGACCAAAATGCCTAAGCCCAGGCTCCCTGTTGAGCAGTGTATGTGGTTCTTCTTGTCTAAGTTTGGGTGGCCACCATGAAGTTTCGCAAGCTCATCGGCATCTACATGGTCATAATATTTTTCTAGAACAACATATAAAGCATAACTCGCGTGACCATTTGATAGAATAAAAACATCATCCTTGTTCATTCTGCGATATATATCATCAATAATGTCGATACACGTAAAACAACTGCCTACATGCTCTTCATTGTGATCATATAATAGTTTAAGTAATCTCTTTTTTAATTCTGTGTCGTTTTTCATTCGGAATCCTCGGTTGAACCAGACATTATGGCGCCGGCGATATGGCGCGCTCGGAGGGCGTCCCATTCCTTGCGGATGGAGCACGAGGTCCACCGCTCCGTCTCCGTGGGGGAGACTTGCAGCGGCTCTGGGGGGGATGGATCCGGGGCGCGCGCATCATCCTCTTCAGGCAGCCATGCCGGGTGTGCGTTGAAGTCATCAGTCGAAATCCAGCGCGCGAGGTCGTGGGATTCGAAGGCCATCGGGCCTCCGTAGTCGAAGGTTGGCCATGGCACTGCCTCAACTAAGTCTGACATTTCTTTATCATAGCCCAATTCGGTCATTTCGGGGTGAACAGGATCCTGAAAGTTCACACCAGCCATAAGAAGAAGCGGGCTTGGGAATTTGCGGACGTGCGTGTTGGCAGAGCAGAATGGGCCGCGGTCGTGTGCAATAGAGGCTATATCGATTATTCTAAAATCACTAAAATCATGATTTGTCAATATATTGTTGCCTCTTTTATCGGTAAAAATCAAACCGGCATGGCAGGCTTGGTCACAATCGGCATGCTGGCCGGCCTGGAGATCGAGGCCTGTGTTTTTTTTAAAAGACTCATATTCTTCTTTTATACGTTTATATAATTCATATAATTTTATATGATCAGCTAATAATTTTTTGTATTCTGTGGCTCTTTTTCGAATTTCAGAATCGCTATAAAATACTTTGTGTTGGCCTGTTATCACTAGTGGATACCAATCTGGATAATATCTAGTTTTTATATATGTGTCTGTTATTTCGTGAACTTCAACTATTTTATTATCATTATTAGAATATGAAATTATTTCATCTTTATAAGTAATGTGTTCTTTGGTGGAATAGCAATCAACATACGCCGGGTAAATGAAAAAAAACTCCTCTTCTATGACGTATTTTTTAGCCTTTGCGGGGTTTGCTGGTTTGAATTCCTTCACTGTCTTTGCTCGTTTAAATTCTTGTATGCCTCTTTAAGGGCTCTGTAGAAGACATTATATTCGGGCCTATACATATCTAATCTAATATTTTTTGCGTGAATATGAATTTGGCCGTTCTCATTATCTTCAACGGTTAATTTGTCATAATATGGATCATTGTCAAAATCTCCAACTATTTTTTTAATAATATGTCCCATTATCTTTCTCCTGCTTCAAAAACATTATTACAGAACTCTTCAAACTCTTCATAAGTAAAATGTAGTCTTATATTACACTTGCCCTGTGGGCCTAAGCCCAGGTGAATATGAATTGCCAGATCTTCGCCAACATTATCTTCAATGATTATTTTACTATCATTCTCAGGATAGTTGATTGTTCCTTCATAAATTTTTCTATTAATTATTCCCATTTTAAATTCCTTCAATAATTCTGTTTATTTCACGTAACTGGCCTGAACGCAGTGATTTAATTATCTTTTCTGGCTCTGGTAGGACCATTCTGATACACTTTAACAGTTCTTCATTGTCTACTGTTTTTAATAAGTTGTTGATCCTGTTAACATGTTTATCTTTCCACTGTCTGTCTTTGTCTAAAGTGTCTCTCAAAATTAACAATGTTATGTCACACTCAGCACTAGGAATATAATAATATATCCCATCGTGTTCTCTTTTCTGCCGCGTTTCAACAACATAATCGTTAAATTTCTTGGGAACTGTCCAATAAGTACTAAAATTATTATAAGGACTTTTAAAATATAAACAGTTTTGCAAATCAATTCTAAAATATCCGGCATCGGGAAGCCAACTTTCGGGCGTATCAGAGGTCCAATAAGGATTTAGTCGCATGTTACACCATTCTCCAAAACCATAACTTGTATGTCCACATAGACTATTATTAATCAATAGGTGCTTTGAGGCGATCTCAAGCACCTCATCGTATCGTTCATAGGGGCCAATCATATCTATGTCTTTATCTGGCCCATGCGGTAGTTTTTCAAATCCCCTAAAGATGACATATTGAATGTCTTTTTCGTGCAATTCGTTGAGAAAATTAAATAATTTTTGACTATGTTCGTTCATTTTAATTCCTTGTTAATATATTTTTCTAAATCTTCTGGTGTTCCAAGAATGGTGTGTTTTGAATTTTTATCAATTCCGATCTTTTTACCATCTTTAATAAAAAAGTTATACACTGGGCAGATATAATATTCGCCTTTTACTTTTCTATTTTCCTCTATCATCTGGTTCGCGTATTTTACGAACTCGGCCCCTCTTTTATAAAAATATAAGCCGCCAACGGCATTATTGCTTATTACTTCTTTTTCGGCAGCGCTAGTAACAAATCCTTTCTCGTCAAGAATCACATAGCTGTGTGCGTCACTATTAGAATTAAAGACAGCTACTACGCCGTCATAAACAGAATCTACTGTACTAGCATCGAATCGTGGCTCAAAATAACAATCGGGCGTAAAAATTACAAGAGGATTGTTGTTGTTGATATGTTTTTCCGCTAACAAGCACGAACACACCGCCCCTTCTGTCTCATAATTAACAGGAACTATATTCACTTCTTGTCCAAACTTATCTTTCAAAAATTTATCAAGTGCAAAATTATCGATATGTTCCTGCCTAACGATGAAAATCAAATTAGCATCTTCGATATTAACCGATTCTATTGATTTTTGTAAAATTGTTTTTTCCTCCTCTTCAATGAAAATTAAAGGCTTTGGCAGCGTATAGCCAACGTCAGAGAATCTTTTTCCGTTGCCGGCGATTGGTAACAATATATTAATCTTTCCCATTGCTATTTCCTTTTAAAATCATAGAAGTATTTTCATGTGCGGCGGTTGCGCATTCTGATAGCGTTGCCTTTGCATTACTAATCATTTCTGTTATAAAACAACCAGCAAAAATATCACCGGCGCCAAGTACATTTAAATTATCGATTAATTGAGTTTCAGTTGTGATAGTTTTCTTACCATCAGTTATGGTGCTTCCAGTAGGATAGTGTAGTACTACCTGCCCACGTACTAAATTTGCTAATTCGTTAATATCCATAAATAAATCTTCATCAGAAATAAACATATAATCAACATATTTTAACATTTCAATGTTTTTCATTTTGCCTGATGTTATATCTACAGAAATCGTTCCATCTTTTATGTCGTCCATAAATGAAAGGTCTTCTAGTTGGTTTAAATACATTATATGGTGCCATGTAGCATTTGATGGCTTTCCTTTGGCAGTTTTTAAATTTAATTTTCCTCTACCTAGTCGAGTGCCTTTTTGTTTGTTTACCAAAATAATTGCCTCTCCTATCGCAAGTGGTCGAATATCAATCATAAGAGAAGAGTTTGTGCATATGATGGCTTCCCAAATATTACCAATCGCTCCCAATGTGTTGATTTGTTCAAATTCTGTAAATATTCTATCAATTGTTAAGTGGCCGTATAGGGCTACGTCATATTTTTGCATCAACTCATCTCTTCGCTGGCAGTCTCAAGTTTATCTAAGTTTGCAACTTCTTCCTCGGAGGCTTCAGAAATCCAGCCTAACTTGGATACCAAATCGTATAATTCAACAATAACGCCACTTCCCCCTTTTGATTCCAAAACGTAAGAAGCATTTTCTTTTATAATACGAGGAGCATCAGAAGGACAGAAAGCTGTACTAAGAGCCTTAAACATAGACAAATCAAAATAATCATCGCCCACAAAGGCCATGTTTTTTTTAGCTACCTTGTATTTTTCTTTAAATGTATTTAAAAATCTAGATTTATCCAGGCTTAAATCGGCGCCTCTGGAACAATAAAAGTCTATATTTCTTTTGTTCGCCATCGTGGCATTAAAGTTGTCGCCAGAAATCATCACAACTTGCACGCCGGCGGCTATAAATCTTTTAATGGCTGTAAAATCTTTACACATATATGTTTTGCTGAGAACTTTGTGTTCGGCATCATAAACTTTCGTGCCGTCTGTCAAAACTCCGTCGACATCTAAAATAAGCAACTTAATCATGCAAAAAACTCCTCTGTATTTTTGATTATATCTTTGTCCCATTCTGCGATAGGAAACCAATCTCCTTGTGTTTTTGTATCCCAATATCCTTCTCTTTTACACAATATCAAATCTTTCAATAAATTAATGTCAATGCACTCAAAAGCAAGCCTTAACAGTCTCTCCTGTTCGGTCGAATCGTTTTCTTGGACTTTAGAGCCAGGATGCAAGGCGCTGTGATCAAATACATTAGTCATATGACCATAGTGCGCCCTCATATAGTTAATCATCAAAATATGCTCGGCACAATAACTTGGATATCTAAATTCATGAGATTCTAAAATCATCTCATATGTTTTAACTAATTTTTCGTTGTAGTCCATAAAAAGATGATCTCCAATTTTGAAAGGATCTTTTTTAAACGAAAAGGCATAAATGTTTCCAAAAACCATCCTTTTTGTCTTTAAAAATAAATCAATCATAGGTTGCAGATTTTCAAACCTTTCGTCACTTCTTGTTTTTACAACATATTCAGTATCCACATTTTTTAAACCCAAATAGGTTGATTTAACTGCCCATGGAAATGTGGAATCTACTGTAATGTCGCCGGCCCAGGTAGGTTCCCATTCTTCTCTTGAGGGCATGTGTTGGTTTACAATTTTAATATTTGGATTTGTTTTGTCGATATCATCTAAAAGCTTGATATCGTCTTGTGTCCAATGTGATATAACCACTTTGCCATATTTTAAATAATTATCTATATTCTTTAAAGATACTTCGTTTAAAGGGCCCTGGATCAGAACTGTTAAATTCATTTATTGTTTTCCTTGTACCATTTAATAGTTTTTTGTATTCCCTCTATTATGTCTGTGGAAGGAACATATCCCAACGCCTTTTCAAACTTGGTCATATCATAAAATCGTCGGGGTTGTCCATCGGGCATCGAAGGATCCCAAATTATTTTACCATCAAAATCCACCAATTGGCTTATAGTTTCAACTAGTTCTTTTATTGTTGTTTCTATTCCTGTTCCTAAATTAAAGGGCCCTGATTCATCTACTCTCTCTGCCATATCTAAAATTGCCTGCGCTGTATCTTGAGCGAATAGAAATTCACGGGACGCCGTTCCGGAGCCCCATACAACAACATGTTCTTCGTTTCGTTCTTTGGCCTCGACAAATTTACGAATTAGGGCCGGCACTACGTGTGACGTCTCTAAGTCAAAATTATCATAAGGTCCATATAAGTTTGCCGGTAATAAAATCACAGAGTTAAATCCATATTGCTGTCTATATGTCCAAGATTGAATTATTAAATTTTTCTTAGCCATAGAGTATCCAATTGAATTTTCATCTGGCAGATCTTTCCAAAAGTCCTCTTCTGTATATGGCACTGGTAATTCTTTCGGGTACCCGCAGCCGGCAGCTAAAGCAACAACTTTTTCTGCCCCATTAAGATAAGAATGGTGCATAACCAAAACTCCCATCATAATATTTTTATAAAAGAACTCTGCCGGGGCGGCCTTATTAGCGCCAATGCCTCCTACTTTACCCGCTAGGTGTAATACGATATCAGGCTTGTGAAAATAGAAATAATCAGTCACCTGTTGTTCGCTTGTAAGATCAAGTTCCTGGTGGGTGGGCGTCAAAACTTGAAAATTATTATCTTTCTGTATATTTCGCAAAAGAATCATTAGATTTTTTCCAAGAAACCCATGGGCGCCAGTAACTAGGATTTTTTTATTTTTCCAAAAACTCATCTTGTTTCCTTTATCATTCTTTCTAGAACGGCCTCGGTGGTATAATTTTTCATAGCTTTTCTATATGCACTTTCTACTATGTGTTCATATTTTTCCCAATTAGTTGTAGTTTCTGCAATCAAATCGGGCAACTCATCGTTAGAATCGAAATAAATAAAATCTTTATCTGGCTCATAAAAGAACTCTATTGCGTTCCAAGGGTCTTTTTTAACCAGCATAAGCATTTTGAAAAAAGCCGCTTCTGTAATTCTGGGCTTTAGTTGGCATGCTATCTTTTGGTCTATATTGGTAAACGCTTTGTTTTGTTCCCATCCGTCATAAGTCTTAATCATTTCAGCTTGATTATCTTTTAAATATAATTGGTTAAAAATAGGAACTACTTTTGTTTTACTCAAAATTTCCCATTTTTGAAATGTGGGAATGTTTACATCGGTGACCTTGCTCCAAAGATTATTCATGTCCACAGGCTCGTTGGGGCTCCAATATTGCGAGCCCAAAGTAATAAATTTATAATTAAAGTTGCTGATGTGGTTTACCGTCTCTTCATGATCTTTGCCGCAAATCGAGCCATAAAATATTGCATCATATTCTTTTTTATTATTATTAAATTTAAGTACATTTTCCTTATCAATTGGAAAGATGGTTATTTTAAACTTTTCTCTTCCATCGTAGTATGTATCATTCGCCCACTTTGCTGTATATGGACAAATGGTATACACATCAGAAAAAATCTCATCGAGGCCCGCGGCTTTTAAGCCATATTTGTGCTCTTGAGTAAAAGAACAAGGATGTTCTCCATTAAAAAATATTCTTTTTTCATAATTTTTTAATATTTTATATGCATTTTCATTCCAAAGACAGTCATATCCAATGGCCAAACAAGTATCATTTATATCTCTATGTTTCGGTACGTGCTTTTCAAAATTAAAATGTGTCACTATAACATCAGGATAATTTTGAACAAGACTTTTTATCAACTTCATTCTATCTCAACTCCATTTCTTGACAAAAATAATTTATTGTTTTTTTTAAGCCGGTGTCTAAAGATGTGTTTATATAAGAATTTTCTTTTAAATGTTCAACAACTTTAGAAGTATCAATACTCTTTTCTTTCACGCCAATATATTTTGATAGATCGTATTTTACTAAATTAAAATCATATTCATAAATTTCGCAGACCTTTTTAGCAAATTTTCTGATTGAGTGATCCTGGCCAGAGCCTAAATTAAAAACTTCGTTGTCATAGTTGATCAAATTTATCATTGCGTCAACCGCATCATCAACATATATTAACTCTCTTTTTTGATAACCATCGCCCCATAATATAAAATCCTGATTTTTGTTTTTTGCAAGATAACAATTTCTTATAAAATCAAATATAAAATGATTGTCTTCTAATTTAAATCCCGGACCATAGAGAGTCGAGGGAATAAAATATAACCATTTAAAATTATACTGATGCTGCAGCGCTTTAAGGCCGACTAATAACATCCTCTTTGTCATTGCATAAGTGTATAAGCTGTTCTCTGGTTGGCCAAAAAGGCAATTCTCCTCTTTCAATTCCATATCTGGGGCATAGGTGCAACTAGTGCCCATACAAATCATCTTAGCTTGTGGCTGCTTGTCTTTCCAATAAGAAAGAATATTGGTATTAATAATTTGATTGTTTATCCATTGATCGCCCTTGTGATTTACACAATAATCTCCTGCTTTTGTAACGGCCGCTAAGTGAAAAATATAATCAAACTTAATATCATCATAAATATCCAAATTTTTGAGATTAAATAAGTTAGCTACCTTGGTATTTGAAACATAGACTCGGTAATTTAATTCTTCTAGTTTCGCACATAAGTGTTTTCCTAAAAATCCGGTGGCGCCAGTGACAAGACAGTTCATTTGGAATCGCCAATAATCTGTATTTCTGGAAATGGGACGATAAATTTTACCCCTTTTTTAATTACCTTTTGATTTTTTCTAATAATCTCTTCTGTATAGTTGTGAGATAACAGGAGATAATAGTCTGGTAAATCTTCTTTTGATTCTCTTGTAATGGGAATATGTGATTGCGGCAGATATCTGCCTATTTTCATTTCATTAATTTCAACTGATTTGTCAATTAAAGCTTTATCGATTCCAAAATAGTTTAAAAGAGTGTTTCCTTTTGCTGGCGCGCTGTATGCGTAAATTTTATTGCCTTTTTTCTTTAAATCTGTGAGTAGGTTCTTCAAAATATATCTTTTTTCTTTTATAATCTTAGCAAAATTATAAAATTCATCAATAGTATATTTTTTATCTTTTTCAAGTAATTCTAAAAACCTATTCGTCTTAAGTGCGGTAGCCTTTTCTTTATGCGTAATTTTTGCTATTATTGAGCCGCTGTGTATTTCTGAATAATAAGCATCAAAGATTTCCAAATCATATTGAGCTATTAAATTATTAAGACTCCTTAAAGTATAATAGCATAGATGTTCGTGATATATTGTATCAAAATTAAGTTTTTCAATCATTGTGCCGGCGTACATAAACTGAACGATTAAAAATCCATCATCTCGTAATGATAATTTTATCCCTTCAACAACGCTGTGTAGCTCTTCTAAATGAAAGAAGACGCCTGAAGCATTATAGAGTTTAACAGTTTTCTCGCCAATATGTTTCTCGACACACTCTCTATTAAAATATTCTGTCAATGTTTTTATGCCAACCGAACGCGAAATTTCAGAAACCCGTTCAGAACATTCTACGTTTAATGTGTTCAATCCGCCAGCTTTTTGATATTGGAGCAGCTGCGTTCCATCATTTCCACCAATATCAACAATTAGATCATCTTGTAAAATATTAAATTGTTCAATATTCTCTTTAGCAACATCATAAAAATGTTCCTTTAGTGTCTCGGTAACTCCTGATAAATAACAATGGTCCCCAAACATGGTTTCTTTTGATACCGTGTGATCTAGCTGCAAAAGTTCACACTCTGTGCAACAACACAGCCGAAGAGGATATTTGGGCTCATGGCCTATTTGTTCTTTTAATAAGAAATCGCCGCACCAAGGATGCTTGCCTAGATCTAAAACAACTTCTAGTTCACTATTGCTGCATGATCTACATTTGTTTTCTATAGTATTCAATATTTCCTCTCTCGCTAGCGCTTAAACGGATCCTCTTAGCGTATGGTCCATGCCATATAATTCTAATAAGTCATTCAATTCTGTGGGGTATTCTGACAAGTTCCACTTGCCCTTTACTAGTGCTGTCGATATATGGGG
>Ga0209434_1000651_pt1 | contig 16484 bp, 8 predicted proteins | sample ETNvirnome_2_300_FD_184068 | JGI IMG/M metagenome (GOLD analysis project Ga0209434, IMG submission 184068) | Marine viral communities from the Pacific Ocean - ETNP_2_300 (SPAdes) (version 2) | ecosystem: Environmental > Aquatic > Marine > Oceanic | place: Pacific Ocean | collected 2013-06-22
CCTTTGCAGGACAAATATCAGATGTTGCTGTTTGGAATTCTATATTATCTGCTGATGAAATTAAAGCAATATTTAACGCCAGTAAATTACCTGACCAATTTGGAGCAGGAGCATCTTCCGACGATTTCCCAGGGTTTCACAAAGTTCATAGAAATAGAAAAAGAACATTCAGAATAACCAATGATGGCGCCCTATCTGATCCTAAGACCGTAAAAATTATATCATCATCGCAATATGATAATTTTTATGTGCAACACCAGATTCCCAGGTCAGATAAACAATATTCGTGGTTTACCGGTTCTTTGGGAACAGAGTCTTGGACTGATTTAAGATATGCATCCTTTGCGCCTATTCGAACCGCAACAGAAGGATTTTATTCAACTTCGGCTGGTTATATTCCTTATTTTAATTTTGTTACTTCTAGCTTCCTTTACGGAGCAACAAAAAATTCTGTTCCATACACCTATATTATACAACCAACAAATAGATTAAATACAATTATAATTGATCCTGTTTCGGGAGCTACTGATAATCTTATAGGCTTTGGTAATGTTACAGGCTTGACCCCCAAACGCGAAGGTGGAGTGAGATATTTTAATGGCGATATAACTGCTAGTTTTAATACCCCGACCGATCCATTTTCGCCACGGAGTGCAAATTATTTTAATGCCCTTATGGCACACAGAGGTAATACTTTTGGTTGGAATTGGAAGAAAAACAGACAGTCTAATAATCCGATTCTGCTCAAAGAAAGGAAAGATAACGCAATAACAGCAATATCTGGTTCAGATAACAAATTAGTTAAATATAGATTAACGCCAGTTTCTATGAAGGGCCGCCCAACTTATGTTAACTTTTTAGTTGATGGCACAAATAATGCGACTCTTAAGGCAACTAATAATAATCTTGAGATATTTTTTGATGAGAACAGATTAGACGAACTGTGTTTCTCATCATTAGGAGAAATTACAACACCTTTTGATGATGCATGGGACACGCTTAAAGCAAATAGTTACACTGTAAATTGGGTATTATATAGTGAAGCACTATATCCTTCATTATATAATGAGTTTTATACTTCTTCTATTAATAGAATTGCATATGATAATAGGTACTGGCGAGATCTTCGTACTGATAGAGATTTTGTTGGTTTTAGGAATGCAACATCTTTTAGTCAATCATTGGGGCGCATGTCTAATAACGTGCTTAGTATCTCTCAAAGTTGTTGGCCATTAGATGCACAAACTGATTTTCTTACAAGAACAGAACCACCTTTAGGTTCTACGTGGGCATATAACGACGTTTTAATGTTGTCCGGTGGTGCTGGAGAATTACAAAATAATTATTTTCACGCCTTCCCAACAGTGCCCTTTGTCACAAAGGACTTCCTAACAGTCGGCTCTGTCACCAAACAACGCAAAAAGGTTAAATCTCTTTCACCCGGCGCATTATATGCCAGAAAACACATGAATCTTCATCCTCATTCTGTTGTTGCTCCTAGTGGCATAGAAATACCACAACGACCGGTCGAAGTTGCTAAATCGTTAAATGATATATATGCAATGAAATATTGGATCGCGACCGGCTCTGGCGTTATGAGCGCCCACCCATCTAAATATTATATTCAACTATATGCCGGCGAAGCTTACTGGGATGCGCCAGCAAATGCTGGTATTCTTGTCAAAGACGGCACCGCCACGACATTTGAATCTCGCCCTTCAAAGCCTTGGTTTAGCAAGTATGAAGATTTTGGACACGATTTGAAATTGATAGCAAAAGATTTCACGGTGGTTCCAGAGTTTAGAATCAGCGAACACGTTGATGATTATTTGAAGCATGGGCTGTTTAATAAAGGGAAATTTGATACATTTGAAATTCCCGGTACAGGTATTAATAGCTCTAATTCTACATTTTATAAAGATTATTCTAATTCAGATTTTATGAATAACTTTTTAAATATAAAAGAACAAACATCTTTGGCCGGCGCGGAGATTAAATTAGTGTGTAGTGCTGCAATTAGGCTTAATCCATACAAGGGATTTTATCCGGCCCAGCGAACTTTAGATTTGGTATCACAATTTTCACGTTCATTTGCCGGCGGCTTCGAAGCAACAGGAAGCGATGTCTTCTCTTTGATTGGCACGACTTATCCTAGAGGGGGTACCTTCACCTCGAATCAGAACCCGCCCACTCCTCGACAATTAATTAGACAACAGGGAGGAGCTTTGAGGCCTCTTATGCAATCGTTATTCGCACCAGGAATTTTATATAATTCTATCAAATCCGGAATGGCGGTAGACTATCCAATAGTTAGCGTTTCGGGAGCCAAATATAATGCTTTTTATGGGCTCTCAATGAAGGACTATAACGCCTTGGCCGATCCCGGAGGCAAGGACGACTACCCCGACTATATCGCCGGCGCAGCAGATGCAAGTCGATCTTTTTGGGCTATTACGTGCGATCCTTACGCTGACGCAGGAAAGACTACAGGTTGGGACGGATCCGGCTCTTTCTTTGATTTTAGGATCCCTTTTGAAGCTATTATAGAGCCAGGAATAACACTTAATAATGTAGCAATAATTGATATGGAGCCACATCCATCAGCGTCATTGAATGTAACAGCGTCTATGAGTCTTAAAAACGCAGATAAAACATATTCTAAAATGGCTAGCAATTTCTTTGGAGAGGTTGGAAACTTCTTTTTAAAGGATAAAACATATACGAAATTACAATCAGGTATTGTTAGCGATGATTTAAAATTCAAGAGTGGTAGTGTGTATGGAGCCAGATTAAAAATGAGACGTAGTCTGAGCGGCTCACGAACTTATACTAGGGAATCTGGGGCGTTTGATAGTAATAATTCTAATACGCCTTATTCAGCTATTGGAGGAGCTTTATTTACTGGTGCTGCCGGCGTTTCCGCGAACTCTAGAAAATTTTATAAAGGAAGCGGATATCCTCTTCCGCAAGATCCACGCCAAAATGAATCGCTTTATGAAACATTTACAATGTACAGCAGGCCATCAGCATTTGGACCAAATTTAGCCGGCCGGCCCACAGGTTCTGAAGGTACTATGGCAACAATTGATAATGCTAGTCCAGTTGATTGTTTTGGTGGTTTTAACTGGGCGTATACTCCTCCATATTATCATGGAGAATCGTGGGTAGATTTTATTTTCCGCCCTGTTGCGAATCGTACTTATGATTTAGATACTATTTTAGCTGAAATGGAAACAGTTCATTGGAGGGTTGATGCAGGCGTTCCGATTAGGCAATATGCTGGCTTGAAGCGCTTTTTCACGCCACTTCTCCCAGATTTTCCAGGATCGACCCATGACGGATATATTAGCCCCATAGTCGGAGAGGGTGTCCGCGCAAGACACCGTAGCCCATATTCAGGTAGGAGCGTAAATGCAAATGCTATGCAATTGAGTGCTAGTATTAATTTATTTGGAGTTGAAAGCGTTTCTTTGCAAGAAATGGATAAATTTGGAACACAAACAATGGCACGTAATACAACGATTGGAAAACGTTGGGTTATTCAGCCAAAATTTGAAACACCAATGATGAATTTTTGCAATGAACCTAACGGAATAAGACCGATTCTAACTGCGTCGTGGGCGTCGGAGACACTCACATTGCCAACAGGCTATGGAACTTCTTCGGTTCCTCGCGGAATGTGGCACCAGTTTGGCATTATTGAGCCAGATCCCACCAAGGGAATCTTCCTTGAAATTGGAGATATACCTAATACTTGGTTAAGAAATCATTATTATGTTAATTTATCCTCTTCAATTTATAATGACTATGACGTTCACAATAAAGGACATGATTTGCATAATAAAATGAAATCATTGACAGATTTGTTTAGCTTTGAAGACGACAATGCTTCGGTTAGATTAGGAGAATTGCCTGAATTTAGAACATTAAAAGAGGCAGTTGTAGCTGTGCCATATGTTCTAGAAACTTCAGACATCGAGCGCGCCGCCCAACAACAAATGAGTACTACATTGGCAGCGACAATGAAGAAGTTCATTGAAATCCCGGAAGAAAGATATAACTCCGCCAAAAAAACACTCAGAGGAACTTTAGCGGGCGACTCTTTAGATACTGCTGGAAAGTCTATCAGAACATTGCTACAAAAAATGGAAAGATATATATTACCACCACAATTTGATTTTATTAATAATGATAGTGTAACGCCGATTGTTATGTATATGTTTGAATTCGAATACAAATTAGATAAAGATGATCTTTCGTATATTTGGCAGAATCTTGCGCCGCGAAATTATAAAAAGATGGAATTTCAAGTAGAATCTACTTCCCATGAACTGCTCAGTACAGAGCTACTTGATGAAGATAATATTATGGATAATGAAAATCTTCGTTGGATGGTTTTTAAAGTTAAACAGAAAGGACAAACAGACTACTTTGATCAAGTAGTGCCCCAGGCCAGCACTGCAGGCTCTAACGCCGCATTCGATCTTCCTGGGCCTTTGAGCAATCGAGTAAATACACGCCGCGAGGATGGGAGTGATGATTATCCTATTGCTTTTAACTGGCCGTATGATTACGTATCTTTTGTAGAACTAATTAAATTTGAGGCAGAAGTATTGTACAAAAATCCAGAGGGTTCACAAGTGACAGATGTAACGACAGTAACAGTGGGAGACATAGAACTTACGGTATCGCCCAGAACTAAAGGTGTAATAAAATAATGGCAAAATTTATTAACAAAAAAGAACGTGTTTATGATTTAAAATTGACAAATTATGGTCATTATCTGCTTTCTGTAGGTACGTTTAAACCGGCCTATTATTCTTTTTTAGATGATAATGTTATATATGATGCCGCATATGCTGGAAGAACTGAGGCCCAAAATGAAATCCATAAAAGAATTAAAGACGAGACTCAGTATCTTGAAAGTTTAGTTCTTTTTAGGGATATTGAATCTAGTTCTTTTGGAACTGATGGGCTTTTAAATTATTTTGAAGTAGACATGTCTCCCACTGTGGTTATTCCCGAACATGATGTTTTTCATTTTAATTCACTTATTGGAGATGCCTATTTAGACGGAGATACTCAGGCGGTCCCTGCCTGGAAAATAGCTCCATTACAAGGAAGAATTTCTTCTTCTACAACAATTGATAGCAAGAATTCTGATAGAACACCACAAATTAATATGAAATTGATTTATAGACTGACGGCCGAAGATCCTTCAATTATAGCGACTCTTACCCCAAATGATATTAGAGATGTTATTGATACAGTGGAGACTCCGTTTTCTGATGGTAAACAAATTGTTTTTTCGGCAGATAATGCCTTGTTGTATGTTGAAGAAGTTAATACAGATTTCTTAACAGAAAATTTTGATTTAGAAGTGTTTGAAATAATTACGGGCTCAAGCCCAAGCCTGAAAGATAATTTAGAGCGTAAATATTTTAAGAGAAAAATACCACAAGTAGAAAATGGATTTATGATTTCTGCTATACAGGAATTGGTTCCAGACGAAGATTTGACATCTGGAAGTGTAGAATATTATTTTGATATACTAACAGATGCTGAAGTCGATGAGGTCGCCGCGTGCAGGGGCGCTGATGTATTTAATAAACAATCTTATTTTGTTGATATAGATTTTGATTGTGATGAATCGCTAGGTACGGCAGTGTTTAATGATATTTATGGACAAGCGACGGAGCCTGAGATATGCCTAGATTAATCTTAAGAGGCGATACCATCAAGAATCTTGGTGAATATTTGCCTATTCCAAACATAGAAAAAATACAAATCTATGATGACAACTTTGTTGTGCGATTATCGTTGATGTTGACCGTAGAAGATGACGAAGACGAAGAAACTTTATTAGAACGATTATCGGGATTAAGAACTTATCTACTCTTGGAACCGAAGAAATCCGTATACGAGGCCGCCTTTTTTGAACGTGAAGAAATAGAGGACGGCTGGGACAACCCGCTAACGCCACTTCTTTTTGCTTATTCTTTTGGCTCTTCGAACACACACATCGCGCAAATAGAACTATCAGAATATGAAAGCACCGGCGAATATTTATATGATACTTCCGGCAATAAAATATTAAAAATGATAGTAGATATAGATCAAACTTCTGTGTGGGGAACAGATCTCGGTGGCGAGATGATAGAAGATATCGCTGATGGATCAGTTACGGATATAGGATTATTTGTATGGACCTCAACAGTGGATTTTTATACTGAAATAGATGAAATGTTTATTTATAACGATGATTTCACAAAGATTTTGAATGGCGTTGTTCTCGATCAAATTGTAAGTGATGTATCGTATGAAATAATATTCGAAGACGGCGAAGTAGCAGGACAAGCAGAGGTAATTTGGGCGAATACAAATGGAGATCCTTTTGATGGTATTCCTCTTCAGTCTTTGCACGCTCAATATTATACGCCAGATGGAATAACACATAAAGAAATTACTGAATCATTTAATGATTTACTGGCCGAATATGCAACTGCAGCTGCAGAAGATGATGTACTCGAAAGTGTTGTAGATGGTGTTTCATATGTATTGGCTGTGTATGGCACAGAGCCTGATTTAGTTCCGAGATTGAACGAACTAAGAAAAGCATGGCCAGACAAAAGCTCTACTACTGGAGCAGGACATCTATACAGAAGATATAAAAGAAAGCTATTTAATGCAAATCTTGGTGTCGCTAAAGGGGTGCTTTTACATAAAGAATTGGTGCTCAACCCAAAAATTATTGATTTAAGAGAGCCGGTTCTTGAGGAATATGATCCTGGCCTTTGGGCCCCCGGCGTTCTTACTGGATCTTCTTATGGTGATTCGGATCTTATTTATCCTAAATGGTACATGCAAAGCACCGCAGTGACTTCCGAAGATGCTCCATCGTTTGAATACGTAGAAGAAGGCGGCTATGAGGCAGATTATATTAATACATCTGGTTTCTTTTTCTTTGATTTTGAAAAACTAATTTATTCAGCTTCAAATTTAGCAAATGTTCTTAATATTTCTAAAATACATGATTATTTTGGGAAAACGTTTTTAAATGATTTATTGACAGTGGATTCTGTTTATCTAACTAGAATGGATGAGGATGAAACCACTTTAGGTTATATGTATGGCAGTTATAAATCTTCTGGGATTATGAACCAAACATTTGTCATCGCGGACAGTGAAAAAATGGCAGCTAGTCTAGATTTAATGGATGGAACTACAGAAAAAAGCTATCTCGTTCAGCGTAATTTTGCTTTTCCAGATGAAGAATATGATACATATCGATTGATGACTTTTGAATTTCAAGATATATATTCAAGCCCCTATTCTTCTACAGAGCAACTCAGCTTCATCGAGACAAGTATCGGGCCTTCTGACCAAATATATAAAGTAGAGATTGAGGTTACTGATAATACTTTAGATGCTGTTGGGGCCTTAAGCGCTAGTTACAGCAGCTTTATGACAGGCGCCTTACAGGAATATTACGACGCTGCAGCAGAGCACTGCAGCTATAATAATACTGATGGTGTGTTTAATGAATTTTTCATCGCTGCAATAACAACAGCATATGCTGATGAACCAGGCGAAGCTCCATGGATCCAGGGCCCCGTAATATATAATCTTCATAGAGATTTATTGTTTGATACATTTGAAGGAGATTATGCACAAATTATTGATACTTCTAAAAAAATGAGTGACAGAATAAGCCCTTATGCTGGGAATCTTGAACGATTAGAAGCATTTTTAGAGAGATTTAATAATCTTTATAATACGATGTATACAGATGATGGTAGTATAAATGTAGCATATCAATACTTCCTTTGGCATGGTTCTGAAACTATCTCTAAAAGTTATAGCCTTGAATATAGTCAGCCATGGCCGATAATATATAATTCTACGCTTGAAGACTATTTAGAAGAACAAGAACTGGAGGCCGAAGCCACTTTGGAAGCAGATTGGGACTTGGCTGTCGAGGCATTCTATCAGACCCAGGCCGATGGCACCGCGATGGAAAGACGCCTCAAAGATATTTGGTTCGATGGCTTGGAAGGTGTCGCCGCCAATGCCGCCAACGCAGACGAGCGGGATGACGCCGCAGCCGCCCTTACAACGACTGGTGGCTCTGAGGGCTCTGGACACTGGCCCTTCGAAGTCGGGCAAGGCAGTCTGAATCTCTCAATGTGGATGTATGGAATGAATAGCATATACTCGTTGATTTACGAAAACACTGATACTGATTTCTCTGGCAGCCAGCAGTCACGAGTATCATATGGTTTTGCTGTATACATATTTTATTGGTATCATAGAACTTATATTGACCTGATGGTCGAACATGGTTATTATGAAACCGCTCCGTCGTTATTTGGAGAATTTGGAGTCGCCTTAGAAAGAATAAACACCTCACTCTTAACAGATTTAACCGACAATAATTGGGAAATAGACCCAGGATCCTGGGACTGGGCTGGCTTGTGGACTGACTTAGACTCTCTTCTTGACGATTTGAAGGAAGTTGAATTTCAGGGTGCTTTTGCTGGCGAATGGGTAGGCGGCACGGAATACATGAGCGAAGTCGAAACATCGTACTTATACGATGGAAGCGATGCTCCAGGAACTACCGGCTATCCAGAATGGTTCCTGCTGGACCATCCAAAGGGACCATATCCGGGGGACTACCAGTAGGAGCCCTCCATGTGATCTCTGCTGCTAAACGTAATATTATTAATTTATAAGGAAAAAACAAAATGGCAAAAAATTTAAGCAAATCAAATATGGTAGCAGAGTTAGCAACAGTTACAACTAAACTAACTTCTGTGAGCGCTCTCCCTGCTAGGACAACTAGCACTAGTCCGACTTCAAGAATGGCTAACCTTAGTACACTTAAAGCAGCTTTTGTGACATCCGGGCCAACTGGTGGTAATAGCACGAAAGGAACTAATGGCGTTGCATTGGCTTTTTTGTCTTCTGTTGGGTGTTTTTCTATTGATTCAATGAGTTATATTGGAAAAAAAGATTATTCTTTAGTTTATGATGCGACAGATGTTGAAATAATAGATAATGAAAATATTCTTGATAGAGGACTTTTTAATAATCTTACGAATAAAAATGTAAGCTCAACTGATAAATTTAGTAATGACAGTGATCCATTTTTTAATTTAGATGATGCGATTTCAACGGCGAGCGCTAGAGCTAGACAGAAACGCGCTAGCGCGGCCACTAAACTAAGAAGCGAAGCAGATTTTACTCAATTTGCAGCCGATATGTATAGATATCAAAATCCATTACCTGGGACTGGAGTAGTCGTTGACACAATTTCAAGTGCCGAAGCGGCAAGAGGACTGGCTGCATCCGCTGCGATAAGCCTAGGCAGCCGTATTTCAAGAACCTCTCTAACCTCAAGAACCAGAACAACGCCGTCTGCATTCGCAACTGCCGGCGGGATTTCGACGGCCACAGTTTCAGGCAAGACTAAGTATTAATTAATATAAAGGAATAAGATAACATGCCGGGAGCAATGAACCCAACCACCACTTGCATACTAACTGCTGATTGCGCTGGAAATAAGACGAAAAAAAAGTGCCTACTTGGCGAATGTGTTACAAGAAAAGAGTACACCGATGCCACCGGAGGTGTCGTTGAAGGCGCTTTAGGCACCGGAGACAAGGTCCACCTGGCAGCTTCTTCTACCGGCGCCAGCTATCTGTCAGAGATAAATGCCGCTGGATATTTGCTTTATAAAAGAAATTCTAATTATGCAGACGATCAAGGGTTTTATATGGATGCGTATTTTAGTTATTGGCCCATGGGAGACGATGCCAATGATGCGGCTATTCTTGATAATTTAAGCCCTGGTGAAGTAGGTATATTAAAGGAAACATTTTCTGATCCAATTTATGGGAATGCAATAGTTCAATATTATACTATTTCTGATTATGAGGTTACTTTAACAACCGACGAAGATGAAAGCGAGTACGTCGGGTGGGGAGCCACGAGGGATATTTCTTATGAATCAGCTGAGGAGGGGGCTATAGAAGAAAGGTTTGGCTCTTCAGAGACGGCAGAACAAATTCTTGAGGGGATAATAAAAACAATATCTACTGATGTTGCAACAACAGCGATAAATGCGCAATACACTTTTAAAAAAATAAGATATGATGTGTTAGACTATGATAATTTAACTTCTTTCGATAAAGAAGAAGCGACCCAGAGTATTTCTATAACGACATCTTTTGTGAGCGGGGCATATTAAATGAGTACCAAATATCTTGATATAATAGATTTAAATCTTTTTTCGGGTTCTGGGGAAACCTTTAGAACAGCCGTTGGTGGCTATTTCGAAATTGTAAGCGGCACATATGGAGAAGACGTTGATACTGTGGCATATGAAAGCGGATCCGTATTCGATGATTTTATTAGTAGCGTTAGCGTTAATGTTGATTTAGAAGATACAATAGATCTAGATGTTATTGTGCCGAATAAACAATTTCCGGTTCGGCTTGTGGGTGATGAAAATTATGTTAAAAGTGATATACATTGGAAAACTGTTCTATTAGGCGGCACTTTTGGCGCAGATAATTATCGATCAACTTATACTGATTCTGTTTTTGATGAAAATTCCTTTACTTATAATATTCCATATAGTCAAATGGAAAGCTTAACTGTCGCAGACATAGGTAGTTCATTTACCGATGTAACTCAGATATCATATGATTATAATCAATATATTAATACATATGAAAATTATGCTCATAACACGTCAGAACTGTTAATGCCTAATGGATATTTGTTAAAAGCTTTTGAGATGTCCATGTCTTCTAGTTCGGATCTTACTTTGAGTTCATCGATTGCTGATTTTGTAACTTTAGAAGGTGCGTTGGAAGACGAAGACGTTGCTAAAATATTTACTACTTCATCAATGTTGACAGCCTATTATTCTTCCTCGTTACAAAATTATCCTTTGTCGTCATCAACAATAATTCAAATGGAAAAAAGATTACAGAATATATTTTTCGATGCAGATGTTTTAGCTGATCTTAATTCTCCTTATTATGAACTAAAGGCTTCTCGTACAGATCTTCCGTTTTATATGTTTGTTGATTTTACAACTACTGCTCCTGGGGACATTCTTGAATCTATAGAAACTAATAATTTTTCTCAAAAATTTCTAAAGATTTTGAAAGAAAGCTTTTTAGGCGAAATAGATGATTTAAGTCCATCAACAGGGGAGTACATATATAGTACTGAATATTATAGTGGCTCTGCTAATGAGGAGACATATTCTACTGTTCGAAGCGCTGCTAATGTTGCTATGAAAACTGTAGATTTTTTAAAGATGTTGACGTATGCATATAGAAATTATAATTCTATGACTGATAATTGTCATTTCTATGGTGGTGAATCATTTAGCAGAACAGCAGTTATGGATACAAACGGCACTTACCGACATATTAATGCAGTTAATACCACAGAGGTATTAAACGATACAATTGATTATTTATATAATACTTCTAATTTTGAGATAACTTCAATTGAAGATTTATATAATTTAGACACAGGCACAGAAGAGACATTGGCCTACAGAATAGAAAAGATCTACGGGCCCACCAGCACAACTGGACCTCAGAATGTTATACAAAATTATTGGTTTTTTAATTCGGCGGAAATAAGTAATTTAGATTTTTTTGATTCTCAAGTGAAATATGAACAAGACTATACATATAACATTTATGCATATGTGTTAGTTTTGGGTAAAAAATATGGTTTTTCTGATTTTAGATTAACAAAACAAATAGGGAACACCAAGTTGGCTCCCCCGTCCGATACGGCTACTGTTGAGCAAGAATATCCATGTCTTGAATTTTATGACCCTATAACGAATGAGCCTGCTGAGCAATTGTTGTATTCTTGGGAAGACAACTATCTTTCTTCTAGTAACACTTATGCGACCAATGCGCAATTAGTGGGTGCTGATTTATATTATGCCGACTTTAATCTCAATTATGAGGCAAATCTTAAAATATTTGAAGTACCAGTGGCATCAAAAACTTTAAGGATTTTAGATAACCCCCCAAACACATTTGATGTTTCGCCATATCATATAATAGATGCGTCTCAAACAATTGGCTTTACTATCTCCTATGAGATTTTCTATGACGAACTAGGATATCCATCAGATATATCTGAAGAAGATAGGACAAGAAAAATTAGATATCTTCACGGCAAAGATCTTATAGGCACCAGTGATATCACTTTAGAAAGCGTTTCAAGGCAGAGGTGGATTGAAGTGTATCGCGTTGATACAAAGCCAACTTCAATAAGTGATTTCGACGGCAAGAGAATTAAACTTGTTAGTATGATTAACGAAGGTGAAGAATTTTCCTATTCAACAATTGAAATTCGTGATAGAATAAAAACTAATCAAAAATATTATTATTTATTCAGGATTTTAAACGATCAAAATATGCCTAGTCCATTATCAGTAATTTATGAAGCCCAGTTGATTGATGATGGAGGTTATGTATATTCTATATTTAATATTTTGTTTGAAGAGGAATTAGAATTGGAAACGCATACAGAGCCGTTTAAACAATTTAAAAAATTGTTTCAACTGCAGCCAAATATTTCACATTTAGTTCTAGATACAGAAGGTGTAGATTTTAGCGACACGGCCTATTCGCAATTAGAAAATGTGGAGATTGGAGTATCAGATGACTCAATCTGGAACAAAACTTTTAAATTAAAATTGACTTCCAAGAAGACAGGTAAAAAGATTGATTTTAACGTTACATACAATTTACAGAGGTAATAATAAAAATGATAACTATTTATGAAAGAGAGGAAAATAAATGGCTTTTTTAGACAATTCGGGTGACATTATTTTAGACGCGGTTTTGACCGACCTAGGCCGACAGCGAATGGCCCAAGGAAATTTTAGGATTACAAAATTTGCATTAGGCGATGACGAGATTAATTATACACTTTATAATAAAGATCATCCGTCTGGTTCAGCATATTATGATTTAGAGGTTTTACAGGCTCCAGTACTGGAAGCCTTTACTGCAACAAACGCAAATATTAATTATGGCTTGCTTTCATATACTAAAACGGATTTATTATATTTACCTGTTTTGAAAACAAATGAAATATGTGGAGCCAGACCGTGGACCGTATACACCGGTACTGGAGGTGGGCCTTATTTATTTGCAGCTAACCAAGAAACAAAAACGGCGCTTAATAACTATGGCCCAAGCGATGTCAAATATTCAAGTAAATCTGGGATTACAAGTGGCCGTAAAATTATAATTGAATCTGGATTTGATACTACTGATTTAACTGCTGATAGCGCCACTAGAACCTCATATATTGTAAGCAACAATTTGGTTGATAATCGATTTAATGTTTATTTTGATAATCGATTTATTGTTAGTATTCAGGGCCCAAGAGCCGCCGCAGTATTTAAAAACAGCAGCCCTGATGGTGCCGATGACACCGCGATAGGACTTGTAGCGGTAGCGGCTTCTTCTACTGCTGGGATTATGGATAATTATAGTGTTGCTTCTATTAGAGGCATGCCTAATGAGGTGTATTATGATGCTAGTTATACTACTACAGACACCACAGTGTCGGCCTTAAGCGGCCCACGCGGCTCAGCGACCGGCCTAGCATTTACTGTTGATAATGGCCTAGCCGCTGTTGCTGGAGGAACGACCGATTCAAAATATAGTCTATATGGCGAAACTGCAACAGCAATTACGTTGTTTGGCGACTCCGACAGCGGCTATTCATATACCTATATCGACACAACAGTGCTTGTACAAGGGGCTACAACTGGTATGCAAATACAGCTACCAGTGCGAATTATCAGAAGATCAGCATGAACTATAAACAAATTGGAGAAATAGATGCCAGTACAGAATTATGAAACTTTAAATACAAATTCGGATGTCACAACGACAAAAACATTACTTCATGAAGTGATTCCTTTAACGGGAACGATTGTTAGTGGAACATATGGTTCCAGCGCTGACGCTCCTGGTAGTGAAAGAAATGTCAAAAATTATGCTCACGGAATGTTTCAGTCTGTTTATGATTACCCTTATTTGAGTTCATCGGCAAACCATATTTTTGATATCACTATGGGCTATGATGAGACTTCCGATTTAAGCGGCACCACAGCTGGACATATTCAAAATGCCAAGAAAATCAATATGTATAATCAATTTTCACAGGTATTATTGGGCTATACTGGTAGTTCTAATACAGTGGAGGTTTTTGAGAGTGACTTAAATTTTTCTGATAATACAGCAGGCAAACAAATGAAGGCGTGTTACTTTCTTACTCTTTCGCGTTTGATCACAAAAGATCAAATTAAGAAGGGTTCTTTTAGCCTTACACTGAATACTGGTTCGTGGACCGCAGTTACTCCAGCCGGCGCCGTCACCAAGACTCTAACAGATGTATCTGCTTCAGAGACAGCCGGTACCAACAATAAAGGCAATGCGGGAGAGTACGGAGTACTATATTCGATGGACGGTGATGAAGATAGTGTTGGTTATGGGCTTATTTTCTATCAAGCCGGTATTGTGGTTTTATCATCGTCTGTTTTTATTAACGATACTTATGATTTTTATAGAGTTCCATCAGACGCCAAACACCAAGTTGCCAAGACTCTTACTGGTTCTTCGATTTCTGGCAATTGTGATGCAATAAGACATAGAATCACAAATATGTCATTTAACAATACAACAGAAATTAACTCAACGATTTATTTCTGCAGAATACCACATAGTAAATATAATTATAGTTCTAATCCAACCTATACATCAAATAGCAAGATTAGAGTTAAGACAGTTGCTTCGGATACACCAGTTGCTTATGTTACAACAGTTGGACTATATAACGCTAGCAATGAACTTATGGCGACTGCTAAATTATCGGAACCTTTACGCAAAGATCCAACAAACGAGATAACCTTGCGCGTTCGTCTTGATTATTAATACTCGAAAGACGACTACTTAATATGAGAGTGAAGTATGTCTTATCGAAAATTTAAACCAAGCGATATAATTTTAAATACGATGAGAGCTTACCCTAGTTGTGAGTTCTTTATTTATGATGGGAACGTCTATTATAATAATAGATCTCGACAGTCTGGTTCTTTTACTGGAAGTGTGCCTGTTAAAACAGGACATATTAGTTTATATGAATATAATGTTGATCGAAAGATCACAGATACAGGAAGATATGTTCCGCCTGTAGGCACGTCCTCAGTAGAAGACAAAGCAATTATTTATCCTTTTATAACTAAAGATAGTGCGCGCTCTAGTTTTAAGACAGTGAACTCAACTGGATATGCCAATGAATTTCAGTACGGAGATATTCTAACTAGCAGTTATCCTATGACTGCATCAATAACAAGAGAATATATGTTAACTGCCGGCGCCAGAAATACGGGAGTTGATAGTGATACTGGGGAGACATTCGAAACTAGCCCAGTTTATCCTCATTATCATGCTTTGAGAAATCGTTTAAATTTTTACGGCCTTAGAAGCTCTTATTATAGTGTGTCATCTTCTGCCGGCGACAAAGATGAGATAAATGTTAATCTAATATCAATTCCTTCTATTTTTTGGGGCTCCCAAATGAAGCCGGGAAGCTTTTCCCTTAAGTGGTATTTTACTGGTTCTTTGATAGGGGAACTACAAGATACAAAACGAAATGGAGAATTGATTCAAGTTGGGCCCGTTGGTAGCACTGGTAGTGGTTCTGTTGCGGGTGTTGTTTTATATGATGAGGGGTTTGTTTTACTAACCGGCTCATGGAAGCTTAATAGTCAACATGAGATAGGAATGACTACTAGTTCGCAAGATTATCCTAGATGGACTTATTTTGGTGCAGGCGCCTTTGATGGCGTAAAACAAAGTAATGCCGGCGTGTCTTATAGATCTGCTTCGTTTGACCTTTCTTTTAAGGGGACAACCGAAACCCAAGTTATGACAATGTTCGCTCATGCCGGCCGAGGACAAGCCAATTATTCAAACAATCCAACGTTTATACAATATAATCAAAGTTTAATAGAGGAATCTTCTTCGTTTGTTTATGAAGAAAATCCCGACAGACTTATTAAAAATACAGTTAGTTCTAGTTATTCAGATTATTCTGCATCTTTTAAGAGGCAAGTTTATATTTCACGTGTTGCAATTTATGATGCAAGCAGAAATATGATTGGAATAGCAACGTTGTCGAATCCGATTCTTAAAGAAGAAGATCGAGATTTAACATTTAAGATCCGATTGGATATATGATATAATAAGTTAATGATATTAGGAATCGATGTATCGACCAGTATAACTGGTTTTGCTGTGTTTGGAGAGAATCAAATTGTTTACTATGATTCAGTAGACTTGCGAAAACAAAAAGATGTTTTCTTAAAAGCAGAAATGATCAAAGAAAAGCTTATAGATATTTTTGAAGCTTATCAG
>Ga0209434_1000652_pt1 | contig 16463 bp, 30 predicted proteins | sample ETNvirnome_2_300_FD_184068 | JGI IMG/M metagenome (GOLD analysis project Ga0209434, IMG submission 184068) | Marine viral communities from the Pacific Ocean - ETNP_2_300 (SPAdes) (version 2) | ecosystem: Environmental > Aquatic > Marine > Oceanic | place: Pacific Ocean | collected 2013-06-22
GCCGTTTCTCATCATACATACCATCGATACGAGCGGGTACTATGGTCGGGTCCGATGTTGGGGATTCTATCCAGAGAAGGATGAGGTTTTTCTCAACAAGCCGTACCTGGCGAAGCTCGACTTTGATGAGAAGTGGGGGTTTAGTATTCGCAGTTTTACCAAAAAAATGAAGCTAATAGGTTGACGAATTTCTAGTTAAATGCAATACGGAGGAGCAAACATGTATTTGAAACGTGGAAAAGAAAATCCAACCGAAATTGTGAGAAAGGTGCAGAGGTTTCTCGGCATTGAAGCTGATGGCGTCTTTGGCCCCATGACGGAGTCCGCTGTCATCGACTACCAAAAGGAGAACGACCTGTCCGTTGATGGCATCGTCGGCCCGCAGACCTTGCTCGAGATGGAGATTGAAGATGATTTGGTGGTTACTACGCCCGAGCTTCTTCTCGAAGATAAGCTCAAAATTGCGGATGTTATTTCAAAATTTGAGGGTGCCTTTTGGACCTGCAATAAGAACTGGGAGTTCGAGGGTTGGTTTGATCGCCCGAAATATGATTACGCAGGCGAGAAGCTGCATCCTAGGGATCGGGTAAACCAAAATAACTGGAAGCCGCTCGGCTGGAGCAAGTACGGCAGCGATCCTGGTCACGTTGGGCTCTCTTGGGGCTTTGTGCAGTTTACGCAAGATGGTGGTAATTTGGGTACGTTGCTTGAGGTCATGCAGGAGCGGTACCCCGACCTTTTCGCCGAGACGTTTGGATCATATTCGGATGAGTTGGTAACGGTAACGACTCGCAGGGGCAAGAAAACCAAGCAAGAGGATTCTCTGTCACCCACGGGCTATGCCCGAAGAAGCCCCCGTGTGCAACCAATAGGTGGCCATGATCTCTGGGAGAAGGAGTGGACCGAGAAGTTCATTGCGGCGGGTCACATTCCCGAATTTCAGGAGCTACAAATGGAAATGGCGATCAAGCTTTATTTTGATAGCATGATTAGAAAGAGCGCCATTCCCTACAATATTCATAGCGAGGCGGGCCTCGCCATTCTTTTCGGGCGAAGCGTGCAACTCGGACCTACGGGCTGCAGGAAGCTTCTTGATCGGTATCTTCGGAATAAGAAGGATCTTCCCGAATATGAGATGTTTAAGTATCTTTATCACAAGGTGAAGGATCGACGCTGGTCCCATCGATTACGAAAGCTCATCTACAATGGCGACGTATCCTTTTATAAACGATTTGAGGTGGTAAAATGAAAATTGGCCGTTGCGGCGACTGTCCGTTCATTGACTGGTCTAGCACGCGAGCGCAGCAGCCTAGATGTCAGCATTATCGCACATTATTGGGCTACTATCGATCAATTCCTAGTAATTGGTTAAAACGTAAACCAAAATTCTGTAAAATCAAAGCAATTGAGGTGCAAAAATGAGTTGTCCAAGATACACAATCAAACTCGGCATCCGAGGAACCGATATGGAGGTTGAGACCTGGATACCAGCCGCCCTAGGTTCGCATGGTCGGATTTCGGAAGAGGTGCTGCATAGGGTCGATTGGAAGAAGATGGCGTTGTATCTTGAGGAGAAATATGGCGGCCAAGCAGCGGTAGCACGTGTCTGGAATAAGAATTATGCCAAGCTTTTTGATGGGAAAATGGGTGACCACCATTGGGTGCCCGAGGACATTAGGGAAGAATACATCAAAATTGTAGAAGAAGAGGATAAGTCATGATTATTAGATTTGCAAAATGCAGAGAGACGGCGATTACGCCAGAACGTGGGCATCCATCTGATGCGGGGTGGGATGTGTTCTTCTGCCCAGATGTCATGGACCCGCAAGTTAGCAGCGTCCGCCTCTCTCCTGGTGAGAGCCATCGATTCCCTACGGGAATTAAGGTGGAAGTGCCTCACGGCTACATGCTCATGGGTGCTAACCGTTCTGGTATGGCGGCGAAGCGGAACCTCATGAGAGGGGCGCAGGTCATCGATGCGGGGTATTCTGGGGAGGTCTTCGTCGATCTTCACAATTTGGGCAACGTCCCTCAAATGGTAACGCCAGGGACAAAGATTTGTCAACTCATTATGGTACCCATTGTTCCCTTCCGAGCAATCGAGATTACAGAAGGTGAACTCTACGATGCCCCCGTGGCCATCTCCGATCGAGGGGAGGGGAAGTTGGGCAGCACTGGCGACAATCATGAGGAATAAATGTCTGTCATCGACTATGTTCGCGAAGGTCATGAGAAAACCAAGACCAAGTATGCCAAGATAAAGCGCCTCGTTGAGCGCACCGAGATTGATAAAGAGCAAACCAGGGAGTACATTGCAAAAATCAAAGGGGAGCTAACCTCTGGTAACGGCGGCAAGAAGGGACAACGGTTTTTTGTCTACATGCGCCGCGGGTTCTTGCATTCCATGGCAGAGCTTGACATCTGGCTAAACCAAGATGGCATACGGTCTCGAGGTGAACTTGTCTGCATGCTCATCGAACTCTACATGGAGCGAGACTCTGGTCTTCTTGAGATAATTCGGCAACGACTCGGCAAGGGTACCCCTTCGGTAGATAACAAGCTGCGAAAAAAATACGACGAAGCAATCGATAACCGAAAGAAAATATTGGGTGAACAATCTGGTCTATCTGGAGAGGACATTATCGATATTTTTGATGCTGTAGAGGAAGAAAATGGAAAATAACAAGAAATGTTTCAATGTTTGCGAAGAGTTGGGCGTTGTCTGCCCGCACACCGACTGCCGCCACTGGATTGAATATGAGGCCGACTATGGCTGCTCGATCATTACGGCGAACGTCAATGGCGGTGGCCTCAAACTCAAAGACATAGCCCCACGATTGGGGCTCACCCTGGCCAGGATCAATCAAATTGAGCACGAAGCAAGAAAGAAGGCCAAAAAGCATTGGAAGCGATGCGTTTTAGAGTAGAAGTTACTAATTATCTTTGAATTTACTTGAATATTCTGTATCTTAAAGGAGTCACGATAATGAAGAAGCAGCTACTTTCAGAAGGCGAAGTCAGGCGATTTGCCAAACTCAGCAAGAGTAACATTTCTGAGCAGCGAATGCAAGAGATGGGCTACAACCCAACCCAAAACGAAGGCGAAGTAGACTACCCCGAAGAAGAAGGTGCTCCTGAAGATTTGGGCCTAGACGATGAGCCCATGGACGACGCCCCGTTGGACGATGCTCCTGTCGATGGCATGGACGACGCCCCGTTGGACGACGCCCCCATGGATGACATGGGTGGGGAAGATATGGACATGGACGGTCTCAACCTTGACCTCGACCCCGAGGAAAAGGAAGAGCTTCTGGGCACCATCGTGTCTGCTGTTGGTGACGCACTCGGCCTCGAAACCGAAGTTGAGTCGGATGGCGAAGAAGATCTCGGCATGGACGACCCAGGCGACGAGCCCCCGATGGACGATGAGCCGATGGGTGACGAGCCTCCGATGGACGACGAAGCGGGCGACGAGCCCCCGATGGACCTAGGCGGCGAGGGTGACGAAGCAGGCGAAGAAGAGTCCGACGAAGACCTGTACAAGGAAGACCTTGTCAATGAGGTTACCAAAAGAGTAATGCAACGCCTCGTTTCAGAAGCGAAGCGACGGAAAGCGTCAAAGAAGAATAAGTAATGAGCAGTATTTCTTACTGCTCCATCTACGAAAAAGAATTTGGTCGAGGCGAAACAGGCAAGACCAACTACAATTCTCTTCGAGGTGAGATTCTATCAAATATCCAAGAGTTCGAATCTGAATATCACGGTTTTGTGACCGTCGACGATACCGTGATGCGAGCCATTGAACGCAATGGTTTGTTGGTCGGTTTTAAGATTTGTGGCACATGGGAACCACCCGAGCGTGAATTCAAACTCAATCATAGTGATATGGATGAGATGTCCGTAGAAGAACATATCTATTTTGTTCTCGAAGACGCTTTCACCTTGACCGATCTCTATCATGCACAAGATTCAGAATTCGTTAGGGTTGAAATCAAGCAGCCCAAAGAAGATTCGCCTCTCGATCCTCTTCGTGAAATGATTTTACGAGAACTTCACAAGCCTTAAAATTTTCCTATACAGACGGCAGCACATGTGGTATACTAAGTATCAACGTTGAGGTGTGGTGTGGGCAGCGAAGAGAAAAAACTACTAGTTCCCCTTGAAGAGTTTATCCGTATTGCTGTTAGACCCTACAAAGCCTTCCTGCCTAGGTCGGAAGGGAAGGTAATCGAAGCGGAGAAATACTTCATCCTTCACTCCCGCCTGGTTGAACTTTGGACGAACTACAACATGGGGAGCGGATCAAAAAAAGAATTAGAGTTGGGGTTTACGGCAGTCGGCGATCACGTTGCCAAAAAGTACGATCAGTTAATGGGAACAAAGGAGGAACAAAAAGATGGCGCGAACAAAGACAACAATTGATGCGGTTGGGTGGCGTGCTGTAGGCACAGACTACTATTCCGTTGAGGTGGCGATCATGGGTGCTCTTACCAAGAAGGACAAGAAGACCCTCGCCGAGCTTTTTGAGGGCTGGCGTCTCGTTGCCGAGGCCTGGAACCCGACGATTAAGAAAACCAATGAGTTTTGCACGTACAAGCGTGAGTTTGATGATGTTAAGGATTACAAGGCGTATGGTCGAAGCTTCCCTTGGCCCTTCTATGACAAGAACACGAAGACGGGAAATCAGAAGCTTCTCAATAAGAGAAAGGTTAAGCACATTTTGGAAGAACGTGAACAGCTAGAGGAGAAAGAATGAAAAAGAAGGATGAGGAGTTGGTTGTACCGCCGATCAAACCAGAATTCAAAATTATTGGATTGTACGGGGAAATTGACGAGGATAGCGCAGCCAAGGTATCTTGGGACATGCTTTCCTTGTGGGATACCATCCGTCAAGAAAATTGGGAAAGGGAATATGGTGCCGAGGAAGAGGCGGCGGATATTGAAGATCCATCGTTTGAAATGCTCATTTCCTCTCGCGGTGGAAGTGTATGGGAAATGTTTGCCATCTACGACATCATTCGGACAATGCGTGGGCAGTGTGAAGTTGTGACGAAGGGGATGGGCAAGGTAATGAGCGCCGCCGTTCTTCTATTGGCAGCGGGGGCCAAGGGCAAAAGGATGATTGGGAGAAACTGTCGTGTCATGATTCATTCTGTATCGGGCGATCATGCAGGATCAATGGCGGAGCTAAAGATAGAATTGAAAGAAGCGGAAAAGATGCAAGATATGTACATCGATGCACTCACCGAAGAATCTGACATGACGAAAGTTCAAATCAAAAAACTTATTCAAAAAAACACAGACGTCTATTTTAGTGCAGAAGAGGCCGTCAAATACGGCATTGCTGACATCATCATCTAAAGCAAGAAAAACGCTTACGGGGCGTGAAAAAACTATAATATTGGCACCTTCATGGTATAATTGGAACATATCCAATTACCACCTGGAGGTGACGCCAATGCCAAGGGGCGTAATGGCGCGAGAAGAAGATACCAAATATTATCAGGAAAGCACGGGAAGGACGTTTGAGCTTGTCGACAAGCTTCTCATCTACTATGATGATGGGTGGCGGCTGCATTCTGCGAAAGGTGCGCATTTAGACCTCCCAGATTTGACCATGGTAGCGGACACGCTTGAAGAATCGATTGAATATTTTCGTAAGTCAAGCAACAAGGTTTGCATCCCCGAGAAGCCGACGAAGCAGCATTGTGCAGCCCTCCTCGCCCTCCTCGCCGATGAAGAGGGAGAAGAGATTGTTGTCCGCTACCTCAAATCGATTCGAGGATTGGGGACGAAACAAGCAGGTTACTTCCAATTTAGTAACACCGAGCTTCACAAGGCATTGGGAGTAACCCGAGTCTCTGGTGGTGGCGACGATCATGGAGCCGCTGCGGCGAAGGAGGCATTTCCATGGAAGCCAGAGAATTTAGGGATCGGAACATACGAGGCGAACGACCACCATATTGGTGCCTTTTTGCTTCAAATCCTCATGCATTTTGAATTTGAAAAGGAGTGGCACCCGCTAAGGAACCATATAATGGATGCGGCGCAAGCTCTCCATGATGGCAAGGAACTTCCATGGTATGTGCCCACGGGAGTTGGTGAAGTGGCGGCTTACCGTGATTATCTCGGTGAACTCTTTGGACCGATTGCTCTCCGATATGGCCATCATGTTATTGGCGATGCCGTGAGCGTCGACCAGTCGGCGGCTGTGGCGTACCCGCAATCGGCGAACAATGCCCTCTATGATAGCAAAATTGGTAACACGCATATTTCGTCTAAGGGGAACAAAGGGGCTAGCGCCAGCACAAGGAGCCTCGTCCCCTTCCTTGATTGCGTTGAGGTGGCGAATGCAAAGGAGCGGCATGCCGTTGACATTATCAAAAAAATCCATGCGTATTCCCAATATGAGGGACCAGTCCGCCTAGCATATGACTACGGCTTGATCAATGAAGTTGAGCGGGACCATGTGCTCGACACTCTCTGTCTCAATGTTCGTGGCTATCACTACCTCGATGGCGGTGCAGGGGCAGACGAATATTGTGAGCCGCCACCGCAGGATATTGTAAATCTTCGAGAGTTGTGTTATACTTACGGCGTGAAGGAAACCAATGGCATAATCATGTATGGTACACCAATGGAGATAATGGATAGGAGAAGCGATCTAGGAGTCTACTCTCCAGGCTACCATCTCCTATCCGTTATCGCCAAGGGGTTCCAGCGGGAGGTTGAACGTAATTACAAAGATGGCATTGCGTCGGTCATAAGCAAGGTTCTTGCGAAGCGTCGCATGATTCAGATTCATGCTAGCGTAGAAACACGGGAGGATGGAGCGATACGTTTTCTCCCATTTAGAATCGTTGACCCGTCGCAGAATGTGAAGGAAATTATCATCGACGCAGGAAAGAATTACACGTCAAGACAGATTAAAGGGAAGCTAAATTTCAAGATAAAGAATTAAGGAGAAAAGAACATGAGCAACGCTATTCGTACGTATGAAGATAACATGAGAGAGGCTACCTTACTGGCTGTCCGTAGAATTCTAGAATTCGTCGGAGCGACCTTGGGGCCGAGCGGAAGGAATGTCATCCTCCATCGGAAGCACATTGCGGCAGATGCAGATGAGACATTCTTTACTCCCGTAGTAACCAAGGATGGGGTTACCGTTGCGAAGTTCATTCATAGTGAGAATGAGTTTGAAGACGCAGCGGTGCAGGTTATTAAGCAGGCCAGTGAGAGAACAAACCAATTGGCGGGTGATGGCACCACGACGGCAGCCGTCCTTGCATGCTCTATTGTGAAGCAAGCGCAGAAGTATCTCTACGCAGATGGGACATCCCCTGTGCGTTTTAAGCGTGGCCTCGATAGTGCTCTCCTTCATCTCGTTGAGGAAATTGAGAAACTTAGCAAGCCCGTAAAAACAATTGACGATCTTCAAAACATTGCGTACGTATCTACGAATAATGATAGTGAGATGGCGGAGATTGTTACCAAGGCTGTAGGCTCGGTAGGTAGAGATGGTGCCGTCAAGATTGAGGTATCGAAGGGGAACGAGACAAGCCTCGACCTTGCAGAGGGGTTTCAGCTTCGCTCTGGCCTCGCTGGTATGAGCTTTGTTACCGATGAGCGGCGGAAGGTTTGCAATTTCGATGATGCCTACGTCCTCATTTACGACGGCACCATTGCGGAGATTGCTAGTATTCAGTCGGCTCTCGAGTTGGCAGCCCGAGCCAGGAAGCCCATTGTTGTAGTAGCGGACGGATTCGAACCTACCGTACTCGCCATCATGCTTTCCAACAAGGAGAGCGGCGCTCTCAAGGTAGCACCGATCAAGGCTCCGTTCTACGGTGATGAGCGACGAAATGTAATGAGCGACCTGGCAATCAACACGGGCGCTACATTCGTTTCAAAGGCGGAGGGGAAGGAGCTAACAAAGGTTGAGCTAATCGACTTCGGTTCGGTCTCCTCCTTTGAGGGCACACGATTTGGTGCGACGTTCGTAGGGAGCAAGGGCCTCCCCGAAAAGGTGGAGGAGCGCATCGCCGAGATCGACGAAGAGCTAGCCGTTGCCAAGGAGCGAGGGGAAGCCATCGAAGTTCTTGAGCGAATTGAAGAAAGGGCCGTGCGGCTATCTTCCGCGGTTGCCATTATCCATGTTGGCGCACATACGGAGAGTGAACTCGAAGAACGCAAGCACCGATTTGAGGATGCCCTCGCCGCCGTGCAGTCGGCGCAACAAGAAGGTATTGTTGCGGGAGGCGGCGTTACACTCCTCTCCCTTTCGAACATGCTAAAAAAAGAACTTGACGACGGGGACCATGATGTGTTAGGCTTGGATGGTAAGGCGGGGATACAGGTTCTTGCCGAAGCGCTCCTCGAGCCGTTGAAGCGCATTGCCGACAATGCGGGTGCTTCGGGTGAAGCTATTATCGAGATGCTGGCGGGGAAGGGTTACGGCTCTGGCTATGACTTCGGCAAAGGGGAATACGCCGATATGTTTGAGAGTGGCATCATTGACCCCGCCAAGGTAACACGCGTCTCCTTGGAGAATGCGGTTTCCGCCGCTGGCATCCTGCTAACAGCAAATCACTGCATTGTGCGCCATGACAATGTGAAGACGAGCACGAGCAGCAAATTGGAAAGGTATATGTCATGATTAGCATGATGCAAGCGTGGAGCGAGGAGAAGCATCGCCTAAACGGTGTCATTCGGCGGCTCATGTCGAAGAACGTGCGTTGCCGTTGTGGCAGATTGCGAAAATGAAGAAGAGGCCGCAACGGCCATTGTGAAACACATTGCAGGAGGGTATGATGGACAAGAAGCATAGCAAGGTGCTAGCGGCGAAGGCAATCGATCTCAAGGTTGATAGCATGCGTGAGATGATCGAGAATCTGTCCGAGGATCTCGACAAGGATGGCGACCCCAGGTTGGGCACGGCTACCAAAATTCAAATAACCCGAGCACATTTCCAGGACTGGCAGACGCAGTTGAGCGCCATGTACGATGAAGTTACGGAGTGCGACAACATTTTGGTTTCGCTTCTCATGGAGGAGAATGATGGCAACGAAGAAGAAGAAGACACCGAAAAGGAACGATGCAGTGGATGCTCCTGCGGAGCCAAAGAAGAAGCGGGGGAGACCGAAGGGCAGCAAGAACAAGCCAAAACCCTCGTCCTCGCATCCGCAGCCGAAGAGCGCCTCGGGGACATCGTCAAAGAAGAAAAAGAAAGGGCGAGCAAAGAAGAAGAGAATCCCGAAGGTTAATCCGTTTCAAGAACTCGCCGATGAACTCATCCTCGCCAAGAAGCGGGAGTGCAGCTTCTGCGAGGTGGAGCAATACATTGAGTTATTCCCGAGTAAGCGGAACAGCGGAGCGCAGCGGCGGTTCGGGCATTACCACGGGAGCATGTTTCGTGAGCGGGAGGTTCCAGGCTTTGGCAAGGAGTGTTGGGTGGTCGGTGGCCACGTGCTCTGCGATTGGAAAGAAGCGGATATTGAGAGCACAGATGAACTCTTCGAAGAGTGCGCCAACTTCCTCAACTACCAATCGGTCGTTTCCGATAAGACCGACAAGGCGTACAAGAGACCTAGATATGGGGTCATTGGCAAGAAGGCGGTAGCGTTGCAGCTTCGTGAGGATGTCTATGGCATGGGTCGTGGATTTGTCGCCCTTTTTACCGTTGACGTCAAGAAAAACTCACATTTCTGGGGAGAAGGGATCGATCGAAGTCAAATCATAAAAATCGAAGGTCGAGGGAGACCATCAACGAAGTAATTGACTAATTACCTTGTGAAGTGCTAGTGAATTTGAAAAGCGCCGTAGCGCACGGAAAAGCATATGAGCAAAGAATACAAGGTAATTCGGGACAATTGGGTTAGCAAGTTTTTAAATGAATACATTGGGGCACAACCAACAAGTTTTACTGGCCCCGCCGATGATGAGGTAGGCGAAAAGAATCTAACCCTTCCTCAGTGGTACGAACAAATGCTCAATAACGGCATGGACCACAAAACAATCAAGGCCGCTGTTCTTAGCACGTACCCCGACCTCGGCGAAGACGATGTTGAGATGATGAAGAAGCAGGCGCTACCAAAAAAGAAGAAGGTACCTCTCGAAGAAGCAGAACCATATCAAGACGCCGTCAAGGCAGCACACCCAGCAAAGAAAAAAGATCTCATTCGCCGTGGCAAGCAGAGCAACGATGTTGCGGGAAGTCCATATAAAAAGAAGCCAACATATAAGAGAGGGAAGAGTGCGCCACCAGGGTTTGGTGGCTCCCTCGAAGAAGGAGAGAGTCGAAATGGCAAAAAATAGTGAAGCCAACGTTGGAAACATGCTCATGTTTGTCGTAAAATTCATGCTGCCATTGATCATTGCGATAGCGGGAGCCATAATCTACGTCAACACGAAAGCGGAGAACGAAGCCATGGCAGCGGGTGCGTCGGTCGAAAAGATCCTAACGAGTACTGTCGATAATTTAGGGCGGCAGAACAGCAAAGATTATCGCGTTTTGAGGCGGAATATAGGCGAGATTAAGGTAAATGTAACAAAAATCCATGATAATGTTGGTAGGGTTACTGCCAAGCAATCTGCAATAGAGGCGAATATCAGCAATATCAACGATCGGCTAATTGATCTAAATGAGCATCTACGGCACGCCAAGAAGAGCGCCCCCGTGTTGCCTACAATGACGGCGGCCGAGGCTGGCAGGAGAATGATAAAATATGAGCTATAGAGAAGAGCTTTTGTCGGAGGGGTGGCGAACCTTTCAGAATGAGTTGGACGCCATGGAGCGGGACAATTACGATGTCTCGGTCTATAAGACCCAAATTGAAGTCAAGGTAGGCAAGGAACGTGGCGGGAATAAGCAGGAGACCATGGCCGAGATTCGGGCCATACCAAATGTTACGGTCGTGTCAACCGTCCCTGGCAGCGTGCGTGATGATGAGACGCATAGTTACATTGTTTACAGTCTCGCATTTGTTCATCAACAGAACAGGTTTAGGACGGCCAAGCTGCATTTTGCTCACATTGTTCGAGAAATTAAGAAGCTCCCATCCGTCCTCGCCGTCTCCATCCGTGGGGACATGATGAAGAAGAAGATTTAATGACCCAACTCCTCGCCGCCGCGCTCGCCATTATGTTGCTCATCATCGGTACCGTATTTTATCGTACCGTATTGGCAGCACCCGCAGATGAGACACTCCTTGTTGTGCTCGGGAGTCATCGGAAGAGCGTTAGCAAGGCTCGAGTAAATTGTGCGATTGAGTATATTGCGAAACGGGGAACCAGTGTGCTCCTCTTTGCGGGTCGGGGCCCTGGTATCAAGCAGGGGTACAGTCGCACCTCCGAGGCAGATTTTATGAAATGGTATTATATGCAGAGAATTGGACTGTCTCCGTCATTTTCCCCACCTAGGGTGCTCATTGAAAACAAATCGATGAATACGTATGAAAATGTAAAGAATAGTCTCACATCGGTAAATGCTCTCTATCCCGCCAAGCTCAACGTTGTGCTCTTGAGTACGCACGATCATGTGCGCTCGGCGGCGGAAGCGTGGAAGAAGGGCAGACCAGAAGATCGGGTAGCTTACATACAATGCCCAAGCCTCCGAGCAACCAAGGTTCGGAAGGCCAAGAAAAAGAAATAGCACAGAATACGCGCACACCATAACCACAAAATTAGGAGTATAGCATGTTATATAAAATTATATTGGCCATGTTGTTAACCGTCCTTGCACGTACGGAGGCCCCCGATGTTGCGGTGCCCCCAATGACAAGGGCGGAAGAAAAGGCTGCCGTGTCCAACGTTGTACGCTCCGCCGCCAAAGTTTTTGGCTTGGCGGAGCGAGACATATGGTCCATTATCTACATTGAAAGCTCGTGCAAGATATCCATCATGGGGAGCAGCGGGGAATATGGCCTCATGCAGATAATGCCAGGGGAGTTCGAGAAGTATGGCCCGAAGGTGAATAAGGTGCTTGACAAGAGGGGCCTCCCTCGCATATACTGGAGCAGCAAGGGGGACAAGCTCAACCCGAGAACAAACGTTTTCATCGGGAGTTACATCCTCGCCGAGAGGAAACGATTGTACGGCGGCGATGTTGTCCTTGCCGCCATGAGCCACAACGTTGGAAGGGGTGGCACGAGGTATACTCTCCGCCGCATGAAGGACGGCGGCCCGCTCTGGTTCTGTTTCCGTATAAAGCGGGGCATACGGGTCGGGCGGCAGGTGAACTACGCCAAGAAGTTTGCGAAGCGGGCGAGACGGATGAAGGAGTGGGAAAATCTTTTCGGTGATATCCCAGATGAGTACATTGAGGCGTTTAGAAACGGAACTGGTGAAGAAATTTGCCAAATTGATTAGAGAGGAGATACAAAGATGGCGAATTGTGACTATTACTGCAAAACATGCAAAACGTGCATAAAAATGCTCATGGAAGGTGTCAACGTCAAGAAGGATGAGAACGGGCAGCATGTTTGCCTTGTCTGCGAGACGGCATTGAAGAAGCGGCACGTCCTGTCCGATTAGGCAAAATAACTTCTTGACATTTCCATTTCGTATGTTATAATATGGGCAGATGATAACGATGGAGGGAATATGGAATGGTTGAGAGTTGAAGAAGACCCGAATCCGTATAATTTGCCCATAAAGGACTACAGTGGGCCGAAGCAATACGAAACCATGCACGCTTGCAACTTGCCGAATGGATGTTTGCTCAAAGTGATCGTCGAACTGAACGACTACAACGCTAACACTTCCATTGCCAACAAGGTCCACATTGGCAAGGGGATTAGCGCTAGCATGACTTTCATGCCGATGGTCAACTACTGCTGCGAATCACGAAACTTCAAATCGATTTAGGAGGGAAGGATGAAGAAGCAAATTGGGGAAGCAATCGAATTTCTTTTTGATGACGTGCTTTACGGTGGCCTTGTTTGCCACGTCTTTGAGGAAGGTTTTCAATTCGACGATGGCCTCGTTCTCGATGGTACGGCCTATGTCGTCAATTTGGATAGCGAGGACGGGCCTGGTGAAGGCTTGACCGCCATCATTAATGAGGAGTACATTTTGGGAGGGGAATATGGAGAATAAATACGAGAAGGGCATGACGGTTGTAATGATGAAGAGCCTTAGCCCTGCTCCAGAACGCGGGACGCTGGGTACCGTTCATCGAATGGGGTGCTACGTTGAGGTCATCTTCGAGAATCATCGCGGAACGCACACCTCTTGTGAAGGTGGGCAATACGTTACATTGGTAACCCCATCGGAAATTGCCCCCGTAGGCTTCGATGTGTGGGAACCATTTTGCCCGCCGAAGGTGGGAGAGAGAGCAATATTTGATTTCAATAACAAGATTGTGGCGGGCGAAGTGCTGCACATCATCGAAGCTGGTGAGGAGTTTCTCTATGCTTTCGAGGACGGGCCTCGAGAAGCGGGCGATCGCCTGTATCTCATCATTGCTGATGGGAAATACAAGGTATTTGCCGAATGTTGGCTACAAGGGAAAGGAGAATAACATGGCAGAAGTGACATTCAAATGGAAAGAGAAGGACGAGTCGAAGAAACTGCGCGAGGTAACCCGCACGTTTCGGAATATCAATGTGCCTACGAAAAAGATGGGGGTGCTCTGGGCCGAGAAGCAGCGAGGCGTCCCTGGCATCGGTATCCCCGAGGATGCCAAGGTTGCGGTAACCATGCCGTCCAAGAAAAAGGTTGACAAGAAGGATGCAGCCGCATAAAATAGGAGATGTGATGAACGATGAACAGGTTGTTGCGGAGCTTTACCGTATCTTTGAGGAGTGCAGGGTCGAGGTCGTATTTGGTGACATTACGTCGAGGGCGGCGCTAGAAACTGCCATCATCGATCTCGTTGATGAATGCGGGACAGGCGGATGTTACGGGGGTTGCAGTAGCTTATGAAGCGTGGAGCGATGACGACGGGTTCGAGAAGGGGTATTATTATCGCAAGTAGAATCGACAATCCAGGACGTATCAACAAACAAGGAGAGAAAATGAAAGGGAAAGCAACAGAGATTACGAAAAACTACAAGGTAACGTCTACGGGGGCTGTGCAGCGGCACTTCCTCCTCGAACCTCCAATCTCCGCATACGTATGGGACGATGAAAATGCTCCGAAATATGATTACGTTGTCGTCTCTGCCCTGCCATCCGCCTTCGATCATGGCGGCTCCGAGACCTTCATCTTTGGTGCGGATGAGACTGCTGCTGTTCTGGATTGGGGCGAACTCGACGGGAGCCAGCGTGGTACCATCGATCACGAGGCTGCACTCGCAGACGCGGGCTACGTCATTTTTCCAGCCGACGTTGAATTGAGCTAATACGCTCCGCTCCGTGATCCCCCCCCTCCCCATGGAGCGGTCGTGGCGGGGCGTGGCCATTCCTCGCCACCTCCGCATTTTTTTCTTGACATAAATCAAAATCTATGAGATACATATATATGACCCCAACCTGGAGGGAATGATATGTATGCCGTCTACAAATTCAAAAATGCAATTACCAAAGAGTGGCAGTCTGTCCTCTTCCGTGGAAGACGGAAGGTTGTAATGAAGAGGGAGAACGCTCTCGCCACCATTCTCAACTTCAACCCCGATTTCAATCCAATAATGCTCGACCGCGTTGGCTTCTATTCGCGCAAAGGCGACATTCCAGAAGCCGTCCTCTCTACCCTCGCCGCCACCATCGATGATGTTGTCGTAACGGACAAATTTAACAAAGATGGGCACTACATTTGGCCGAGGGAGAGGCAACGGGATGATGCTGCCCCGTACTTCAAATATGTCGATGGCATTTGGAGGAAGACGGATTATATTGAAAAAATGCTTGACAGTGAAGATTAGTTCTTGTATGCTTCATTCATAACCATTTGGGAGGAAGACATGGATAAAAGAACGCAACGAGAAGAAAATCTAGAAGAGGTACTGGGACAGATGGCGACGAAGTATGAAAAGCTTTTCCGCATCATGGATTGGGCATGGTGGGACGGGCATCCAACGGCGGTAGGCATCATCGGATGCATCCGCCGCCTGGCTGCTAGTTGCGAGGAGGGGTTGGCCCTCGGCCATGAAAATCCTGCGGCTTCCTCTGGCGGCTTCGCCGTTTCAATAATGGACGAAGGATCGGATAGTTACTACGTTTCTGTCGATCTCGGGGCCAACCTCTCCCCGTATTCGGTCCATCGGGGCAATTTGGCGCTATCCGCCATTGACAACATTATTGACACATCGCACGATTCATATGAAAGCGGCTACCGTAATGGATATGATGGTGGGTATAGTGAGGCGAAGGTTGACGCTATACGAAGAATTGAGAAAATGTAATCTTTTCTCTTGACATTTACAATTTGACGATGTAAGATGGTTTTAGTCAATCGGGCAGAATGGCACGGTGCCAAACGCCCACAAATGATAAATTGGGAGGTTTACCATGAAAAACACAGCTACCGCAACGATTCTCAACGGCATGACCAAAGACAACCCCCTTCGTAAGGGAGAAAGCAAGGGACGTGGTCGCCCTCGTAAGGCGATCGGAAGTACCTTCAATGTAGGGACCAGCTTGGGCGAGGTCAAGGTTCGTTTCGCTCGGGAGGATGGGAAGGAGACAATCATTTCCCTCTCCCCAGAGGCGTGCGTTGCTCTCTCTGATGCCATCAATGGGGCAGCTCCAGCCGCCCGAAAGCAGGCCGTGGCCTTGAAGGCCGTAGCCGATGCGCAAGCCGCATTGGCTGCCGTGCAGGATGGGGTTCCCCTGGAGGAGAAGCCGAAGGCTGCCCCGAAGGCTGTCAAAGAGAAGCCATCTCCTGCGGTCAAGTCGAAGAAATCCCCGAAGGCAAAGGGGAAGTCTGCTCCAAAGGCATCGGCCAAGAAGAAGGGTGCAGCGGCAAAGAAGAAATAAATGAGCCGCGCCGAATGGTATTCGGCTAATGGGGGCATCAATCCCCCATGATGGAAGCGGGATTACTTCCGCAAAAAAAAGGTTCCAAGCCATGGATATGGCCCCGACGATGGCGGGAGGAGGGGTAGCGGTGGAGGCAGCGACATTCGTGTCGGGTCGGTCAGCAGGGCGAAGCGAGGACGTAATTACCCTCGCATCCTGCGTAATGCGACAAGGTTCTGTCTAAGAAGCCGTCCCTCCCCATCGAACATCAAATGTGGCGGACGGGAAGCCCCCTTGCGGGCACGTAAACGGGAAACATGGGCGGGGGTACACAATTGCCCCCATCTGTTCTTATTTTGGGAGGAAACGATGGCAAAGAACATAATCAAAGCGGCCGTATATTGTGTAGCCCTAGGGGCTGTTGCTGGTCTAGCTGCGGCTGGCAACGTTCTTCTTATGACAGGAGCCGCCATGGTATGCGGCTTCATGTACAGCATTGAACTCACGTGGGGAAAATAATCATGGACATGAAGATGTTTTTCAAGATTCTCATATTCGGTGTATTC
>Ga0209434_1000653_pt1 | contig 16411 bp, 27 predicted proteins | sample ETNvirnome_2_300_FD_184068 | JGI IMG/M metagenome (GOLD analysis project Ga0209434, IMG submission 184068) | Marine viral communities from the Pacific Ocean - ETNP_2_300 (SPAdes) (version 2) | ecosystem: Environmental > Aquatic > Marine > Oceanic | place: Pacific Ocean | collected 2013-06-22
GTTTCAATCTAAAGAGATGAAATCATCTCCTAGTGGAGCAATATGCCTTCTTGAAGAAAATGTTTTTTCTGTTGATTATCAATTTAAAGATACTGAATAGTCACTCTAATCATCTTCTTTCTTATCAAGTAGTCTCACACAGAGAATGAGGAACCGCATCCACATGTGGTCGACGCATTTGGATTTTCGAATACAAACCCCTTTTTCTGGAGGGACTGTACGTAATCCAGTTGGACACCCTGTAGAAGCCCAGCTGAGTGTGGATCGATCACCACGCCGAACTCCTCGAACTGCATTACCAGGTCATCTTCGTCATGTTCGTTTTCGAAATCCAGGACGTAAGAGTATCCAGAACATCCTCCTCCAACAACTCCTATGCGGATTAAACTACTGTTTTCATCAAGAGACGCCTGTCGCAAAGCCACCTCAGCGTTCGTGGTAATCTGTATTGGTGTTTCCATTAGTTCTCCATCAACCCTTTAGATCTTAACTATAAAGAACATAGGTTGTAAAGTTCACAAAACTTCATTAGATTTTAACCATGAAACAACCTGATTTTTTCTGTTTCTTTCCATACGAAAGAATTCGAGAACCCCAGCAGCAAGCTGTGGACTTTGCTTTGAACTCGTTTATAAATGAAAAGAAGAGATTTGTTATCATCGAGGCAGGAACGGGAGTTGGAAAGTCAGCGATTGGTTTAACCGTTGCTAGGTACCTAAACTCTAAACTGGATCCAAACCTACCTGAGTTTGTAAAAGGATCCTACTTTGTGACAACGCAAAAAATTCTGCAAGAACAGTACATTCAGGATTTTGGCCCTCCGTCTGGTGGGATGCAATCTATCAAGTCTTCTTCCAACTATATGTGCAAGTATCACAAGAGAAACACATGTCAACAAAGCCAACACCTTCTCAGGACTTCAGACCGATCCGGTCAATTTTATAAGACTTGTTCGTTTCGATGCACTTATAAGCAATTAAAACAAAAGTTTCTAGAGTCGAAAGAGAGCGTGACAAATTTTCCTTACCTCTTGACAGAGTCAAACTTCGCAGGAAAGATCACGCCTAGAAATGTTCTGATAGTGGACGAGGCCCATCGGGTTGAGTCCGAGTTAAGCAAGTTTATTGAGGTTAAAATATCTGAAAGGTATGTCACAGGTAATCTTGATCTTAGTTGGCCCTCGGATATCCGAACTCAACACAAGGCGTATTGTTGGATACGTGACACCTACTATCCTAAGGTTAAGGTCTTGTTAGATCACCAGCAGGGTATGATGAGCAAGTTTACATCTGTTGAGAAAAAGATGAAGGAATTTGCAAGTTTTGCCAAACAGTTTGACATCTTAAAAGGACATGTTGGAAGATTGAAAACCTTCTTGGGAGTCTACAGTAAAGATAACTGGGTGTTTGAATACATCCCTGCAGAAGGAAGATCAAAGAGTAAGTTTTCATTTAGGGTCATCGACGTCTCTCCGTTTTCAGAGGACTATCTTTTTAGGTTAGGCCACCGGGTTCTCCTAATGAGCGCGACTATTTTAGATCATTCTGCCTTCTGTAGGTCTTTAGGGATCAGTCCATCTGAGGTATCTTTCTTAAGGTTGTCATCTCCGTTTCCTACGGAGAATAGGCCGATATGCTTTGCTGGAGTGGGTAGCATGAATGCTTCTAATATAAGTAACACTCTTCCTAAGATGAAGGAGATGGTAAGGGAGATCTTGAATCAGCACCCTAATGAAAAAGGAATTATTCACTGTCACACTTTTAGGATTGCCAGGTTTTTAAAATCTAACTTAAAGGACCCACGATTATTAATTCATGATTCTGAAAATCGGGATGAGATTTTGAAAAAGCACATTAAGTCCAAGAAGCCCACGGTCCTACTGTCTCCTTCGATGTCAGAAGGCGTTGACCTGAAAAATGATCTTAGTAGGTTCCAAATTGTTTGCAAAGTTCCTTATCCTTACTATGGAGATCCTCTCATCAGGAAGAGAATGAACAAGTGGAAGTGGTGGTATCCTTTACAAACCGCTAAACTTATTGTTCAATCTGTAGGTAGAAGTGTTCGAAATATGGAAGATCACGCGGTGACTTACATTTTGGACTCTGATTGGGAAACCTTTTTTCGAAGAAACAAGGACATGTTCCCCGAGGATTTTAAATCATGTCTTCAATGATCGAAAGGAAGACAGGTTGAAGATAGTAAAAAGAGAAACTTTTAGCTTTGACGATGTTTTACTAGTCCCACAATTTTCTGATATAAAGAGTCGGTCAGAAATAAATCTCGAGGTTCAGATTCCAAGGGTTGATCAAAGCCTTAGAATACCTGTAATATCGAGTCCTATGGACACCGTGACTGAGTCTGATATGGCGACCTTGATGTCTAATGCGGGAGGCCTTGGGATTATTCATAGGTATAATACAATTGCCCAACAGTCTCAGCAAGTTTATGAAACTGCTAAGAGTAATCCTGGATCTGTTGTTGCAGCTGCCGTAGGAATTACTGGGACATATCTTGATCGTTGCGAGTCAGCTATCGAATCCGGTACCCGGATCCTGTGCATTGATGTTGCTCATGGTCACCACATTCTCGTGGAGAAATCTGTGAAGAGGATCAGAGAGAGATTTGGTGACTCCATTCACATCATGGCGGGTAACGTCGCGACCCTCGAGGCATTCAATGCTCTCTCTGACTGGGGTGTCGATTCTATTAGAGTTGGAATCGGTGGAGGATCAATATGTTCAACACGAACTCAGACCGGCCATGGATTACCTACGTTACAGTCAGTTATAGATTGTTCAGTTTCTGATCGTCCTGCACTTCTGATTGCAGACGGTGGAATTCGAAGTAGTGGTGACATGGTCAAGTCACTTGCTGCCGGCGCTGATCTAGTTATGGTAGGTAGCCTCCTAGCAGGTTCAGACGAGGCACCTGGCCATGTCCTTCGTGGACCTGGTGGGAAACAATATAAAATGTACAGAGGTATGGCTTCTAGTGAGGCTCAGATTCAGTGGAGAGGAAAGGTCTCATCCTTGGAAGGTGTCTCAACGTTGATCGAGGCAAAGGGTGATGCTACACAGATCATTAACAACCTTGAAAGAGGAATACGTAGTGGTTTGTCATATTCCGGAGCCAGGACCGTTGGGGAGTTACAGTGCAAGTCAGAGTTCGTCTACCAAACAGCGCCCGGCGCCATTGAAAGTACAGCACACATAAATAGAGTAAACTAGTCGTGTAAGAACTCGATTTTGATGTTAAAATATCCTAGATACGATAAGGAGGCGATGGTGCCTAGATAAATTCGGATCATGTTAATAAATGGACATAATCGACACAAAGTCCATGAAAATTATGTTAAGGTGAAAAAGGTATAGTGTCGAACCTCAGTAACCATTTTAATAAAAATGTCTAAACAACCGTCCAGACTTTCAATCCTTTTTAATCTTGAGATGCTCAACATGGGCATTGTTCCCGCAACTGATGCTCAAGATCTTGTGAAAAGCCTAGACTCACTTCCTGAGAATGAAAAAAGGAAAGTTACCAGAAAGTGGAGAAAGCTTTGGAGAAAGCAGGCAAAAAGAGAAGTTAGAAAAGCTCTTAAGAAAAAGAACTCGAGTATGAAAGAGGTCGAGTTTGTCTTAGATCGGTACGGCTTTAAAACTTCTCAGGCTCCGAATCATATCAATAAAACTGAGAGAAGGATGTCTGTGCTTGGTTCGGTTGTAAAAAAAATCAAGTAAACCGTTTCTAAGTTAACGTATCTTTTTTAGCTCCCTTATATGTAATATTAAGGGATGACGTTACGAAAAGTTGTAGTTGCTTTATTTTTATTGCTAGCTTGTGGATGTTCAGAAACATCCCTACATAAGCTAGAAGATCCTCCTGAACCCCCTCTCCCTCCAAATCCACAGCTTGAAGTCTATTCCGACAATGATGTTGATCCACACAAGATTGTGTATGGAGACATTAACGTTGGGAACAGTGAGGTTCGAAAAGTTATCCTTGACAGTGTTGGAGATGACACAGTTCATATCCATGACATCTATATTGACGGGTATGCAACTTTTGAGACCGACAACCTATCTTCCTTAGATCCCCTTATGGAGCCTGGATCCTCTTGGGTTCTCGAGATATCTTACCAACCACTACATGACGAGTCAGCCTTGGGAGAGCTGGTCGTTATCTCAAACGATGTTGAGGATCCTGAGGTTAGGGTTAGACTCATGGCAGAGGGCCTAGGCCCAAAAATTGAGGTGTTTCCTCCTTCCTTTGACTTCGGAAATTTTGAGATCGGATGTTACAACGACGTGGATGTCTTTGTAGGTAACACAGGTCGAGGAATTCTTGAGATATACGATGTCTACATTGATGATATGTCATCCTTGTCTGGTGAGATGTACCTAATGAATAACTCTCTTCCTGGAGGGTTTATTCTTCCAGGGGAGTCTGCCGTAGTTCAGATGCTCTATGAACCTGAGGACGTGATTCCAGATTCTTGTTCACTGCACGTTGAGAACAATGATCTTTCCAGGCCGGACGCGACCGTTTTTGCAACTGGGACTGCTCACTACGAGGCGATCATTACCGATCAATTTTTGCAGGAGGGAAACAATCAGACTGACATCCTGTGGGTGGTTGATAATTCCTGCTCGATGTATCAGGAGCAAAATACGCTTGCCACTAACTTCTCATCCTTTGTTTCCATAATAGAAGCACAGAATGTCGACTACCAGATTGGAGTGGTATCTACCGACGTCGGCGATAACGGTGAGTTACAGGGACTTGTCCCAATAATAACATCATCAACTCCAAACCCCGCCCAGGAGTTTACGGCAAATGTTAACTTAGGAACTTACGGTAGCGGATGGGAAAAGGGGATGGACAGCGCGTGGTTAGCGTTGCAACCTAACATTCTAGGTCCTGGAGGTTTCAATGAAGGATTTTTACGACCCCTTGCCGGCCTGAGAATTATCTTTGTGTCGGATGAAAACGACGGGAGTAACCTCTTTCCGTCAGTTCCCGACTATGTGACATTTTTTCAAAGTCTTAAAAGCGATCCAGCATTGGTGGTCACCTCGGATATAACAGGCGGGCCTACGGGGTGCCAGGGTCCTGGAGGTTACGCATATGTTGGGACAGACTATATAGCCGCCACCAATCTAACAGGCGGAATATCTGCCTCCATCTGTGATGCTAACTGGTCCGGTATTATGAATAACCTTGGGTGGATGTCGGTTTCACTAGCTGACTCCTTTGAGTTGTCCGAATCAAACATTGTAGTTGACACTATTGTTGTCTATCTAGATGGAATTGTTGTGAATGTAGGTTGGCAGTATGATTCTGTGAACAATGCAGTCGTTTTTGATTTCGATCACGTTCCTCCTGACCAGACACAGGTTGATATAGAATACGCCGTTTACGGCGACTGTTTTGACTAAATTGTGTATTTTTAGAAATCTTCAGGTATATTAGATTTATGCCTGATCAAAGAAAATGGAGTGATCCATACCTCTTAAATGCTATCTCAAACCCTTCCAAAGGCGGGTATGAGGTTAAAATTAAATGTCCTGAGATTACCTTCTTAGGAGTTAGAAACCAACCTGACTTCGCGAACACCTGGATCACTATGTACCCGGGAGAATTGGTTGTGGAACTTAAATCCCTTAAGGAGTATTTTTACCAGTTTAGAAATAAAATCCTGTCTTATGAAAGATTGATCAACGTCATCTATGACGACCTGGTGGACACATATAAACCTGATCGCCTTCGCCTGGTGATGGAATTCAATGCTAGGGGAGGAATTAGCTCTAAGTTAACCATTGACTCTGACTGGGGAATCAGAGGTGGAGACGAGAAATATAGGGATTGGGTTGGACAATCAGACACGTGGTGATGAATACGCAAGGTAAGTTAAACGGAGAAGCATCTATGAAAAAGACACGAAACATTTCTATCAAGTGGAACGATCTCCACAAGACTTATGAGGCCTCTATCGACGGAATGATAGATTTGAAAATGTTAGGAGATGATAAACAGAAGGCGTTTATTAAAGTCAAAGAATTTATAAAAGAATCCATGGCTGATGACGACGAAATAAACGTATCCTTGCAGGAAGATGATCCACCCCAAGAGGAATTAAACTCCTATCATCATGAAAAGAAAATTTTCATGTAGGAGAAATCTTGTCATGAGTTCCTTAATCACCCTGTCAGAGTACACTCAAGGGCCCTCAGAGGTCCATAGACGCCTCTTCGATAGCCACCCTAAGGGTAAACATATAGTTGCTAAGCAGGTTAATTTAGCTACCTTTAATGGTATATTAACCCAAAGAGATCTTGAGCTGTGAAGAGGATAGTGATATCTGATACCCACGTAGGAAGTAGTTTCTACAGATCGTCTAGACTTCTTGAGTTTCTAGAAACTGAAAAGTTCGATGAGTTGATCCTGGCTGGAGACATCATCGACTTTATAAAGATTCCCACATTTACAAAAAACTGTGCGCAGATTCTAAAAAAGATTGGAGACCACCCGAGAGTTATTTATGTTATTGGAAATCACGATGAAAGTTTATCACAGCTCATAGGGACAGAATTTTTTGGAATAAAGTTTTTTCGAAAATACGAATTTGACTGTAGTGGAAGAAAGTTCAGGATCGAACATGGTGATCGTTTTGCAACAGGCCCACTTAATACAGTTACGTTCATCAAGGTTCTCTCAGTTCTTCAGAACATCATAGAGAAATGGCTTAAGATAGACTTCACAACCTGGTGGGTCCGAAGGCAAATTAGAAAGCACAAGCTTCGAAGTGTCAGCGCAATACTTTCAGCTAACGACGATGTTGACGTGTTCATCATGGGACACACTCATATTCCTGAAGCAGTTATCTGGGTGAGCGCCGATCAGACCATCAAGACATATATCAATTCAGGTGACTGGGTTTCCCATCAGACGTACGTTGAGATACAGGACGGAGTGTCAAGACTTAGACAGTATTCGTAATTAAATTAAATGTTTTTTTGATTTACGATAGTATGCTGTTGTGGACTTGCGCAGCAATGTTTGGTTTTTATATGTCGTAGAGTGTAGCGATAACACACTTTACACCGGTGTGACGACTGATGTGTCCCGGCGTGTTCATGAACACAATACAAGTAAAAAAGGGGCGAAATATACTCGCTCTAGAAGACCTGTAAGAGTTGTTTATTACGACGAGTTTCCAGATAGAAGCTCAGCTCTCAAGGCTGAGCACTGGGTTAAGAAACTTAGTAGAAAAGAAAAGCAACAGCTCGTTTCATCAAGAATTTTAGGCTTGATCAATGAGACTAGGTGATCTTGTCAGGAGAAGGCCTGGTGTTAAAGACTTCTATATAGACGATGGAATATTTGGAATCGTTGTGTCAATGGTTCCTTTTATACCATCAAGTCCTAATGATCCTTCAAAAAATTTAATAACAGTTTATGCTGATGGGAAAATCTTAAGAGAGGAAAGGGAGTCTAGGTGGGATATTGTAAACTCAGCGTAGGTTCGTTTTAAAATGTAAAAAATGATAAATTTAGATACCTTAGAAAGGAGGAGCAATGAGCTTTAGGCAAAAACACCGTAAGTTTCGCCGCAGGAGAAAAGTCGGATCAAAGAAAAGACAAGCAGCTCGAAGGCGAAGTCGTCGTAGATAATGTACCTTCTTTAGGAGACTTAGTACAGATAATTCCAGATATTGATCAGACTGTCACAATAGATCGAGAGACCTTTAGGATCATTGGGGATTTTGACATGGGTGTAATTATTGAACATGGAAATGATCTATGTAAAGTTTTGATCCAAGGAGAAATCAGGAGTATTCCTACGAGAAGACTTCAAGTTGTAATATGACTATCGGACTTCAACAGAGATCTAAGACTAGAAGGCAGAGGTACGATGATAAGTTTACTCGGTCTACCAAGTTCCCTGTTGATATTGCAACGGTTAATTTCATGCACGACGGAAATTTAGGATATGTCATAAGATCGGCCGCGTGTTTTGGAGCAGAAAACGTTTACGTTATCGGACATCTTCCACCAAGAAAAGATTTAAATCCCCTGTCAGGTAGTTTGGTAGATTATGTCCATCTCAAACAGTTTTCTAATCCGTCGGAGTTTTTAAGTTATGCGAAGAACCAGAAGATTAATCTCGTTGCTGCAGAGGTGGTGGAAGGGGCAGGATCCCTACATGATTATGCTTTCCCTCTTGATAGCCGTGTATGCCTGGTGGTGGGTCATGAGGAATCGGGAGTTCCCGTAGAGATCATGGTAAATAGCGACGTGGTAAAAATTCCAATGCCTGGGGTTGGATATTGCTTGAATACATCTCAAGCGGCCAACATCATGCTGTATGAGTACACAAAGCAATTCATGAATATTTAATCTGTAGGATGACAATCTTCACCCTCAGAGGAATACCCATACGCCTCCATGTTAGTTTTGTTATCATGGCTGTCTCTCTTGTCCTTTGGAGATTTTTTACTTACAATTTAGAATCGGCTTTGCTGATGGCGTTTCTTGGCTTGTTACTTTTTGGAACTGTTTTACTACATGAGTTAGGACATGCATTCACCGCACAGATCTTCGGGATTAGGACAAAGGACATTATCTTATACCCGTTTGGAGGAATGGCACGGATTGAAAACTCTTTAGAGGACAAAAGCCAAGAATTTTACATAGCTTTAGCCGGACCGGCAGTTAACGTTGTTGTTGCAACATTTTCTACATTCTTATCCTGGCTGGGTTTACCGTGGTTTTTTGAGCTAGCTGTTATAAACATTATCATGGGTACCTTTAATCTTATCCCTGCTTTTCCTATGGATGGTGGTAGAATTCTTAGATCCTTTTTAACGAGGTATATGGGATTTGAAAAGGCAACAAGGTATTCTCTTATTGTTTCAAAGTTTTTTGGCTGGACATTTGTTATCATAGGATTGATAAAGGGATGGATAATGCTGGTAGTCGTCGGAATAGTTTTAAATGTTTTGATACGTTCAGAAACGATTAGGTTAAATTCTACATAGGGCCATGAATTGTTTCATATACTTATGTTTGTGGAACCTGGAGATTTAGTGTTTATAAAAAGTTTGTTTGGGGTTAAAATTACACCTAAAAATAAAAGGAGAGCTGTTTTATTACTTAAGACTGAAGTTGATGATTGTGATCCTCCATGTGCTGAGTTTCTTTTTAACGGGAGAAAACTTTCTCTACCGCAGTCAGATTTGATGTTAGCTAAAGATTGTGACTTGAAACCTAGTGGTTTTTATACATAGAACACATAAAGATTTTAAAAAATGAATTTGCATAATATCATTGTTTTATCAGCTGTTATAAACTTGAGTTTATTACTGTGTATTTCGATTTTACTTCTAAGACTTAGAAAGATTACTGGAACAAAAATTGAAAATATGCAGCATGATCTTGACTATCTTTACCAGGTGATTTGTGGTGATGATCCTCCAAGTCCTTGGGACTTTGATGATTTTAATGATGAGAATTATTCGCTTCGCAAAGAAGGAAACATAATTTATTTACAAAATGAAGAATGAGGTTTTTTTAGATGTTAATTGATGATAGATGGAATGGAATACGACGGGACTATACAGCTGAGGATGTTGAGAGACTTCGAGGAAGTATAAAGATTGAACATACCTTAGCTGCGCGCGGGGCTGACAGACTGTGGAGTACAATGAAGTCAGGTGAGACGGTCCGGGCTCTAGGGGCTCTGACCGGTAATCAGGCAGTTCAACAAGCCCGGGCCGGACTTAACGGAGTGTATGTTAGTGGATGGCAGGTCGCAGCTGACAACAACCTCTCCGGACACACGTATCCAGACCAGAGTTTATATCCAGCTAATAGCGTTCCCAGCGTTGTGAAAAAGATAAATCAGGCGCTTCAGCGAGCCGATCAAATTGAGAGCTCAGAGGGGGAGGTTACTCGGGATTGGTTTGTTCCAGTTGTAGCCGATGCTGAGGCTGGGTTTGGTGGTCCACTTAATGCGTTTGAGATGATGAAGTCGATGATTGAAGCCGGTGCAGCGGGGGTTCATTTTGAGGATCAACTTAGTTCTGAGAAGAAGTGTGGCCATTTAGGAGGAAAGGTATTAATTCCGACATCACACTTTATCCGCACCCTTAAGGCTTCTCGCCTGGCTGCAGATATATCGGGTACTTCAACCGTTTTAATTGCCCGGACCGACGCGAATAGTGCTAAACTAATAACGTCAGACATTGATGAGGAGGATCAACACTTTATTAGAAAGTCCGGACACAAGAGAACTCCTGAGGGTTTTTTTAGGATCCCAGGTGGTTTGGACATTGCAATTGACAGGGGTCTTTCGTATGCTCCTTACGCTGACATGATCTGGTGTGAAACATCTACACCGAGCATTGACGAAGCTAGAGAGTTTGCAAATGCAATTCATGATGAGTTTCCTGGAAAGATGCTAGCGTATAACTGTTCACCGTCTTTTAACTGGTCTAAGCATCTTACAACCCCAGAGATTAGAGAGTTTCAAGACTCTTTGTCTGAGATGGGTTACATGTTTCAGTTTGTAACCTTAGCTGGTTTTCACTCCCTTAACATGGGAATGTTTGACTTAGCTCGTGATTATGGGAACCATGGAATGCTTGCTTATTCCCGGTTTCAAAACCACGAGTTTAATCAGGTCAATGTAGGATATACTGCTGTTAAGCACCAGCGAGAGGTTGGCACTGGATATTTTGATGATGTTTCAAGTGTGATATCGGGGGGAACATCGTCGACAACTGCCATGGGTGATTCAACAGAGTCTCACCAGTTTTAGGAGATAAGATGGCGTACACTAAAAAGGTTCTTGATCACTTTGAAAACCCAAGAAACATAGGTTCCCTTAATAAGGACAGTGACGACGTCGGTACAGGCATTGTTGGAGCCCCGGAGTGTGGAGACGTTATGAAACTTCAAATTAGAGTTGATGAGCGTGGATGTATTTCTGACGCTAGGTTTAAAACATTTGGTTGCGGATCGGCCATCGCCGCTTCGTCATTAGCGACAGAGTGGATAAAGGGTCGTACGTTAGAGGAGGCTGAGAAGATTAAAGACACAGATATCGTGGAGGAACTTTCTCTACCTCCTGTTAAGATCCACTGTTCCGTCCTGGCCGAGGAGGCCGTAAAATCTGCGATCGAGGATTACCATGGTAAGAAGAAAAAGTAGAAGTAAGGTACGAGTACCTATTAAGAAAGTGACAGATAGAGACTGGGTGAAGAGGGGAATCTCGTACATAGTGAGACATGCGAAGAAGTCTGCATCCACTCCTTCCTACGACGTTAAAAATTCTGAGTTACACGATCGGGCCATCCGCAAACTGACTCGAAAAATTTGTAGAGACGTGAATCACTTGGAAAAAAATAACAACAAGGTCAAGTTAGGTCAACTTTCTCTGTTCTGAGATCGTATAGTTTTAGGTGCATAGTTATAAACGCTATGCTTAAAAAATCTTTTACTAATTTTTTCATTGTTGGGATCGCGTCTATTTTAGCGGTTGCTATTGTTTTTTACGGCGGAGAAGATAAACAAAATGTCCAGCCTCAAGATGGTAACATGCAGAATCTTTTACAGGACGCTGTTTTTTCAATTGGCCCCTTGTCCCGCGTTGAAAAGAAAGCCCGCGGTGCTGCAGTAAAAGTTTTAGAAAGTGAAGGATACGGTTCCGGAACGTATGTCACTTACAAAGGCTTTCACCTGGTCATTACGGCCTACCATGTCGTTAAAGATTCACCTTTCAACATAGTTGAAATACAGTCTCAGTCAGAACAAATCGCCCGTGGGAAGATTGTTCACACACAGCCTAACAATGATTTTGCTGTAGTGTCAATACCAAATAAAATTAAGGGAATGAAACCTATCAAGCTAAAGACTAGAAAGACATTTCCCGATGTGGGCACAGAACTGACGTACTCTGGGTTTCCTAACAACCACGATGTCGTAACATTTAGAGGTCGAGTAGCTGGGTTTGAAAACACACCAAAAGGAGAGTCTATATTGCTTCACACGTATGGGTGGTTCGGAGCTTCAGGATCGGGTGTCTACGACAGCGACGGGTATCTTGTTGGAATCCTGTGGGCGGTTAGTGTTGGAAAGGCGTGGGGAGACCTCCAGATTGTGGAAGACATCGCATATGTCTCACCTACTTCTAGCCTTGACCTTGACGCCATGTTCGACGGTATATGCAAAGAATCTCCCAGCGACCCGCAATGCATAATTCATAACAAGATAAATGATTTGAGAAATCCCCAACCTATCGAGACAAACAAGTAACTCTATCAGGCTATCAGGTGACTATAAGTTCTTTAAGAGAGATCATTAGGAGAATCATTCTTCTAGAGTTACACGATAAACCTGAGGAGGACATCCCTATTTTAGTACACTGTTCGCCTAAGGTTTCAAAGGAAGATCTCACTAATGCAATTTTTTCTTCCACCTTAGGCACACTTAGGTTTACAAACCAGGTCCGAGATAATAAAATCCTTGCTCGTCTCATTCAGGGAGAACGGGATCTAGGTGATAAGGACACCATTGAGAGGGTTCTTTCACAAGAGATCTCTGATGATCTAGGTGGGGAAAGTATCACTGTTAAAGTTTTAGATCACCTAGATTAGGCAAGCTTTAGGAGAAATTTATCTATGTCCTCCATAACGGCGGTAATTGTAACTTTGTTAACTGTAACCGCTGTTGTCTTAAGGCTTAAGTCTTGTGATTGGAGAGTGTTATGTGCTTTGGGAAGGCACGATCTTAGACGTCGAAAGGTCAACGTTTTAGGTGGGTGTCGCATTGAGAGATTCTGTCTCGGATGTTCTAGAACCCTAGGCTCGGTTTACTTTGCAAACGTTAGAAAGCTCACCAAGAGAAACTTCTAGGATGTTCACTGTGACGATCTTGTGGCTATCCTGTATACTTATTCTTGAGAGGTTTTTGAGAAGTGGACACAGAGCATGTTACATCTGATTTGGCGCTGGCGGCATTTTTATGTCTTAGGGGATTGAAGTTGCTATCCGCTGGAAGAGAGACGACAGGAAGGTTCAAGTTTGTCTTTGAAGATCCTGAGGGCAAAGCTGATGACCTACATGTTGAGTATCTCTCAAGTGAGTTTGTCCTGTTCGATAACTTCCTAAGAAATCTGAAAAAGAGAATATATAGGTCACCATAACCTAAAAACAAAGGGAGAAACAAGTGTCGATAGATAAGAATTTCTACAATCAAGCTAGTTCTGCTAAACTAGGATGGGATCCCAGCTGGTTTGGGGAGTGTTGTTGCTTTGATGAGGAGCTCGTCGTCGCTGTCAAGAAGTGGCAACGTAAAGCGAGACTTACCGCCGACGGTCTGGTGGGTCCGATGACGTACAGGAGGATCTGGACCGAGAGGGAGTCACTGATCACGAGCGACACCCTTCACAGTAATTTCACCACAGTATCCTCCAATAACCACATAGTCCACAACGGTAACCACTACCCGATCGACTGGGATGCTGTCATCCTCTGGAACGACGAGAACGGATTAAAGACCAAGTCCGGACAGTACTACTCCTTCGCAGGCAAACCCGACAGGAAACCCACGATGTTTGTCAACCACTGGGACGTGTGCCTATCATCCAAGTCCTGCGCCAACGTCCTGGCGAAGAGGGGTATCTCGATCCACTTCTGCATCGACAACGACGGCACCATCTACCAACTCCTGGACACCCAGCACGGGGCCTGGCATGCCGGCGGGAGGTCCTGGAACATGGACAGCATAGGGGTGGAGATCAGCGACGCTTACTACCCCAAGTACCAGGACACCTACGTCAAGAGAGGCTTCGATCCCCGTCCTGTGTGGTCCGGTAAGACCTGCCACGGGAGTAACTTGAAGGACTTCTTGGGATTCTACCCCGTCCAACTTGAGGCCCTCAAGGTACTGTGGAAGGCCGTCCACCGAATCCACGGGATTCCCCTCGAGTGTCCCACCGACGACGACGGAAACCTGGTCACGACAGTGGATCCCAGGTGCACCAAGAACGAGTTTAGCGGGTTCGTTAACCACTTCAACCTCACCAGGAAGAAGATCGACTGTGCGGGACTGGACCTCGTCGGACTCCTCGACCAGGTTAAAGTAACTCTCTAAAATGAAAAATTGCCCACAAGTTGATAGATATAGATGTCACGTAGGGAGACAAGTAGAATGAAGATCACACTAGGCGAGTTACGACAGGTCATCCAGGAGGAGGCGCTAGGTCTTCTTAGCGAGGAAGAGGAGCCGGATCCTGAGGAGGAAGCCGAGGAAGAAGGCGAGGAGAAGAAGGGTGGGCAGAACGAGCAGAACATGTCGATCACCCTAGGACAGCTCCGACAGATCGTCCGCGAGGAGTACGGGAACGCCACCTCCCTTAGAGAAGCGGACGACAAGGAGGGCAATCCCGCCTACGACGGTGCAAAGACGCAACAAGCCACCATTAAAGCAGAAATAAAGAGATATCTCGGAGCCTTCCGGGCCGTCTACGAGAGGAAACTCAAGATGTGGGAATCCTTGGAGGGGAAGGTTAAGATGAACTTTGTCATCACCGCGGAGTCCGGCTCGGTGAAGGATGCGAAGGTCACGTCCTCAACGTGGAACGCAGACGCCGCGAACGACGGCGCTGGATTATCGTCAAGTGAAGCGAAAGAAATTTCAGATTGGCTCGACGACGGCTTGGAGAGGAGAGCGAACAAAATGACCTTCAAAGAGAAGCCTACTAAAGCAGACGGAGACATCGAGGTTGTTGGATATCCTCTTAGCTTCGAAGGGCACAGCCCGCACACTCGCCCCCGGAAATAATTTTCTCCGTCATCAATCCTTAAAAAACGACGTGTAAACCTGAACTTCCTGTGGTACTATGTACACATAAGGAGGTTGTTTCATGAGAACAGCATTAATTTTTTCTGGTATTTTTCTTTCGGCATGCCTGGGGGTTCTTCCAGGCGAGGTCGAGGAACCCCTGGACCTTGAGGTGATCGATGATCAACCTGGGTACTTTTCGATGTGCAAGGCAGCTGGAGAGGATGGCGTGAAGATCTCTGCTGGCACTTTCATCGACGAAGGTGAACCCGAGTCCGATCCTGTCGCCGCCATGGTCATCAAGACAGAGGCGGGAGAGTACTTTCTGGACATCGAGCACCTGGATAGTGGAGATGTAGTGGGCGACGCCCTCGTTCCCTCTACCTTTGACTGCTCACAGAAGAGAACGGTCATCTTCTTGACGGATCTATAGGATTAGTTTCATTACAACTTTCGTGTAAAGTATGACCAACTGTGTTATGATGCTATCATAAGGAGATAATCGTGAGATACTTTTTAGTTTTTATCGTTGCATTTTTATGCTCATGTACCTACTCCGATTCGGATGTGGACATGACTGACTTTGACATCGTGTGTGATCTCTTCGATGAGTACGAGGAGAACTTTGAACCTGGTGATCCTGAAGGAGGTTCGCGGTTTGGTTTAAAGATGGGACAGCTTTATGTCGACGGTGCCCTTGGGGACGACGTTGTTGAGGCTGTCCATGAGTCTGCCAAGTTTGAGTTCAGTGACGGTGAACGAGCATACGCTACGTGGGCCGAAGCTGCAGCGGCAAGAGGAGATCTGAGCTGGAGTTGTGACCCGATGGAGAGAACTTTTCTAAACCTGTCCAACCTGTAGGAGAAGGACATGAGGGTTGGTGTGATCGGCAGCCGAAGGTGGAAGGACCGAAGGTCCGTGGAGGAGCTGGTAAAGCACTTCCCACAAGGGACGATCGTCATCTCCGGCGGATGCCGCGGGGTAGACTCGTGGGCGACGGAAACAGCAACCCACAGCGGCCTTGAGGTCGTCGAGCACCTTCCCGAGATGCCGGCCGCAGGTAGCCCTCGATGGAAGTTCACCAAGGCCTACCACAACCGTAACCGGAAGATCGCGGAGGATGTGGACGTCCTGTTCGCCTTTGTCGCTCCTGACAGGAGAGGTGGAACTGAGTACACCATCAAACACGCCATGAAGATTGGTGTCCGGGTGGAGGTGATCTGCGAGAACGATCCTAATCCGGAGAGTTTTCCATTTGAGTTTGTTGACGACGAAGAGGACTAGCTCTTGGATCTGCTACTCGGACTCCTGCTGTTCCTACTTGGATTTGCCCTCCACCGGGCGATCTGGAACTTCTGGTCGATAGTGAGAAGGGACAAGGAGTGATGAGCTGTCCGGCGAAGTATCCGGCGTTTCGACCCCCGGGCCAGGAGATTCAGGCCGGTGACCTGGTGATTCACAAGGAAAAGGGTATCGGTATTATCACTCGCCTCTGGGTCGGTGGTTCAGCGGCAGTCCTCTTTTCCGACGGTGAGTACGACATAGACGAGGATGACCTCGAGGTAAT
>Ga0209434_1000654_pt1 | contig 16408 bp, 24 predicted proteins | sample ETNvirnome_2_300_FD_184068 | JGI IMG/M metagenome (GOLD analysis project Ga0209434, IMG submission 184068) | Marine viral communities from the Pacific Ocean - ETNP_2_300 (SPAdes) (version 2) | ecosystem: Environmental > Aquatic > Marine > Oceanic | place: Pacific Ocean | collected 2013-06-22
GAGGACGATTTTGGGGGTTTACTAATTGGGTAGTCTCAGATTCTTTTGCGTTTACAATAGTCTTAAGATATTCACATATAGTACCTGTCGTTTTGTTTGGGGGATTATTTGTGTTTTCTTTAATAGGCAAGTGGTTTATGATGATAAGAATAGTTCTTTTTGGATTATCAGTTTTGTCTATTTGGAATTTAGTGAAATTTATTAAAAATGGTGGTTTTAAAATTAAAATGGACACCAATATAAAAGAATTTATGGGGAATAAAGAAGATGACAATGAATACACGAGCAATGCAGATGATTTTGAAGCACACAGAGAAACAGACCGAGAAATTGGCGAAAGATTATCAGAGAATAATCAAGAACCAGAATCAAACGACTTTAGCTTTAGCAACCTTATATCTGAATCAGAAGAAATTGAACCAGAATTTAATGAAGATAGCAGGGAATACAGAGCTTGAAGATTTACCAGAACCAAAAATAATAATGGATATTGAAGAAGAAAGAGAATAAAGGTAAAAAATGTTTTGGGATACAAAAATAAAAATAAAATTTCAAAGAAGATGCCGAAAATGCAAAATATTATTTAGTACTCCGAATGGAAATCACTTTATTTGCGAGAGGTGTCATGATGACGATTGAGGGAAGAATAAAATGAATGAAGAAAAAATAGTTTGTGGATTTAGTAAAGAAGAATTAGAATTGTTAATGGACAGTTTAGTAAAAGATGACGAAGTAGATTTGGCTTTCAAAGTGAACAAAGGCAATCAAAAGTTAAACATAATTGGGGAATTACAAAAAGCAATAGACAACGGAAATGAACTACTAAAAAATGAAAATAGTACCCAAAGAGATGAAACTCCTGTTCGTTGAAGATACTTATGCAGAAATCACAGGCAACACCATAAGAATACATAAAGATTTGATGAATTATGATAAGGATTCGTATTTCCACGCATTAAAACACGAAAAAGGTCATTACGGGAACACATTTTTAGAAGATTTAATCCACGATTTTAAAGATTTGAAGCATATCAGAATACATTTTAAGGCGTTTCGGTTTATGCTAAAACACCCAAAAGTCATTATTAAAATGGCTTCTCCTTTATGGTGGGACAAAAAAAGTAAAAGATTAGAATATAACCCAGTCTTATTCGTATTTTATGGATTATATGCCTTATTTTTTATTTTTTTAAGTAAAATTTGGTAAGAAAATGATAAAATCAATAATAATCTTAATTTTGGTCGTTATTATCTTAGTTTTTACTGGAATAATCTCAATAAATATCGTAGATTGGACAATTCCAATTAATATGAGTGAGATAATAAGTTAAAGTGACGCTAGTGGGGTAAGAAAAATGGGAGTTAAAAGAGTTAAAAAGGACGAATTCGAATATTTTCGAAAGAAAGTAAGCAAACTGAATAAAGAAGTAGTAATAATACAAATGGTTTTTATTCTTGTTTTAGGGAGTATGATATTATATTTCATAACTCATTCAAAATTTATCAATTAAATCTGTAATACCTAATCTAACATATCTTTCAGCTGGAGAAACATCTTTCCAACCTGCAAATTTAGTTAATTGAAAAGCATTAAAATCATATATTGTAACCATATGAGTCAATCTAATATCTCTTAAAAAATGTGGATTCATATCAATTTTAGCAATTATCTTCTCTGCTTTCCATATTTTAAAAGGAAACAATGGCTGTTCATCATATAATGTATTAAGATATTCATATAACATATTTATAAGTTCACTTTCTCTATTTGCAGGTATTGGTATATTTTTTCTTGTATATCTTTTATTCTTTCTATTAGGCATGGATATCATCAATATAGATTTTTTTTTCTTTTCTGTTAAGAATATATCCTTTTTAGTAATACCTTTAAAATTAATTTCAATCTTCTCAATACTTTCAGCTATTGGTGAACCATTATCATTTCTAACAATTCTATGAATCATATTACCACTATTGTTACGTTGTAGTGATTTCTTATATGTTACCTTATACAAATATTTCTTTTCAACAATTTCTGATATCCTACCAGCTGTCAAGTAAGTCATAATAAATAAAGCCCTATCTCTGATATCCCAATAGCTTTTCGCCATCCTAATAATTTGTTCTTGATGTGGGATATCTTCTCTCTTTAGTCTTCTCTGTCTCTTCCAAGGTGATGACTTTTTTTGTACTAGTTCCATTAGACATATACTTATATGTCGAATTATATATAAATTTTGTGAATATCCACTATATATGTAAGGACGAATATTTCTTTAATGACTAATCTATCAAAAAGAATAATAGGTCAATCTTCAGGTTTAAGTAAATCACATTCAGGATGCTGTTTTAGAAATTCTATATAAAGCATTTCATCTTCATCTAATTTATTACATAGTTTTTTAGAATTATTATAAGCATCAACTCTTTTCCATATAGCAGAAACTGACCCCCTAGAAAAAAAACCAACTCTTATATGCTTTTTAACCCAATCAAAATATTTACCTTTACTAAATGCAGCTGCTTCAGTGTCAGTTTTTAATCCTTTTAAATAATTATACATAAAAACAAAGAAAAGGTCTCTTCCTAATCTCATTTTCATATTTTGTTCAGTCAAACAATGCTTAGTTAAATCTTTAGATTTTTTATTATTAGTTAATGATAAAATAGCTTCTTCTTTCTTTTTATCATATTCATTAATATCATAAAAAAAACCTTCAGTATCAGTAAAACGACCTCTGAAATCTGATTTAACAGCACTTTGGTTAAATTCTTTTAATCCTCTTAAATAAAGTAATCTTTTTGTATTGTAACTATAAAAACCAAAAAAACCTCTATTAATACCTTCATTCACTGTACAATGTATAGCTGCTCTTGTTCTAAATATTGCAAAATATCTTCTTAAAAGAAATAATGAAGGTATAACAAGAAAAATAAATAATCTTTTTTTTCTTATAGTTACGAATTTTTTTAATAAAATTTTATGCATATCATTAGCATGGTCTTGTGAGAACATTGATAAAACAGCTTCATCTATAACTATTGCTTGTCCCACAGAAGAGTTATCGATTTGTTCTAATATTTGTTTTGTATCAAATACTATTCTATCACATCTTCTTCTTGTAGTTCCATCATTTAATAATGGACCAGGAAATGTTGGGTCACAATATTTAGCAATAGTTGAAGCTAATGTTGTTTTTCCCGCACCTTCAATACCAGAAACAATCATAACACCATCAAATTTTCTTTCAACGGCTTTAATAAAATAATTATCGATGTTTTCTTTTAAATAACCATCCATATAAAAACCATTTACTACAGTGCCTGTTTTTTTTGTGAATTCTATATCTGTTTGAACTTTTACCATTTTAAGCATCAAATTTTGCCATAGCTCTTTTAGGGTCATCTGGCATATGTGTCAACATTCCTTTATTTTCAATTTTTATTAAAATTAATCTAAAACATTCATTAAATTCCTTATTTAATATTCTTTTATATTGATAATTAATTCTTATAACATTACCATTCAAATCTTTAATACTCCACTTTTCTTTATTTTCTTCTAACCATTCTAACTTTTTCTCAATATCATCATTATCAATTTTTGGTGAAATAAGTAATTCTAATGAAATTAAAGATTTATACATACCCTCAAAATTATCATCAAAATGATATAAGAAATAAGATTTTATCAAAGTATTAATATTTGCAAGATACGCAATATTCATATTGAACGTATCAGCTAGGTCTAAATCTAAATTAGAACGATTGTAATATTTTTTACTCATATTGCCCCCATAATATAAAGAAAGTTAATGAATATTAAATATTTATTATTCTACATTATAATAATATATTTATATATTTCGATTATATAAAAATATTATTATGTATCGTTTAATATTATTGTTTCTTTGTACAGTTCTTTTATTTAATAGAAATTCGACGGGGGGTGCGATAATGTTACCGACTTAGCAGGACGTAGAAGTTATGCCCGTTCAATCGCAAGAAGAAAAGCAAAAAAAACGGGTGGTTCTGCAAGAGTAGTATATCGTGGTTCGGGTGGCAAAACTGAAACTGTCACAGTTAAAGCGACTTCTGGTGGTGGGACAAAAGTTGTAAGTACAAGTTCAAGTAGTCGTAGTATTTCTGAAGTAGCGGCAACTCCTGTTTCTAAAAAAACACCGAGCAAAATTTCAACACCTTCTAAAACCGCGACATCTGGAGAGTGGGTTCGATATTGGAGAGAACAAAAAATCGAACCCACTTCCCAAAAAGCAAGAGAACAATTAATCGCCGCAGGTGTTTCAACGCCTGGCAAAGAAAAAGCATTAACCGAAGCTACAAAAACAGCGACTATTTCTACACCAGGACAACTGAAAACCCAAAAACAAATTATGACGGAAGCCGACAAAATGGTTAAACGGGCAGGTATTTCTAAACAAGAAGCTATCGCAAGAATTTCCCAAGTCGAAGAAACTCGTGCAAAAGAAATGGAAAGGGAAAAGTTAAGAGGACAAATTGTAGCAGAGACAGTTAGAGAAGTAGCAACACCAACGACAACGACAACCAAAGAAGATATATTAAAACGAGAAGAATATATCAAAGCGGAAGTTGAACGAGGTTACAAATCTCCTTATGAATTACTCGCAGAAGAAGAAAAATTAGAACAAAGAAGGGAAAGACAGAAAGAAGAAGATTTAGGTTTTACAGATACTATTGGGAAATATTGGGATAAATTATGGGGCATACCAGAAAGACCAGATAAGAAAGTATCACCTATTCGTCAAATGCCTGTATGGTCTTTAGCTGCCGCGCCTGCAACGGGGGGGGCTTCCCTTTTATTACCTAGCGCAGGACCTACTGTCGAAGACGTTTACCCAGGACCAAGAGCAGAAGAAGCAAGAGGCAGACAGATTGAAATTTACCAGGAAGCAGGTCAACAAATTTACGGAAGAGATATTGGAAGAGTTGAGACAATGGGGGAATTGAAAGGTAGAGAATCAAAATTAGGTTTTGATGTTGCAACTTCTCGTGCAGCTTTTAGTGCGGAACAAGAAGCTAAATCAAAAATTTATGATTATGTTGATACACGCGAGAAAGTTATGACTTCTGTCAGAGAAAGATTAGAAAAACAAATTCAAGAGGGAAAAATTACCCCTGAAAAAGCTACTTCTCAATTTGAAACAAAAGTTAAAGCATTTGAAAAAGAAATTGATAATTATGCTACAAAAGTCAGTAAAGAGATTAATAAAAAATATACAGAAAAGTTTGAAGGTTTAGGCAAACAAGAGCAGACAAGACTTAAAAGAGAAATGAAAGCTTATGCAGAAAAATTGTCTAAAACAGGAGAAGAACAAGCAGTAGCATTAGCAGAATCAAGAATTTCTACTTTAGGTTTAGGACCAGAAGGAGAATTAACTTTACCTTTAACTTCTGCTTATATTTCAAGACCTAAAGCAAAAGAGTGGTATGAAAAAGCGTTTAAAGCTAAAGAAGAAAGATTAGCATTAAGAGAAAAAGGTATTAAGTCAACAAGCGAAAAAATTGCACCAGAAATGGAAACTTATTCTGCGTTTGGGAAAGATATTACTATTGTTAAAGACCCACTAAAAGAACAATTCATTAAACTTCCTAAATATATTTATACCAAAATTACAAGAACAGAGGAAGAAAAAAAATTAGACAAAGCATTATCAGAAGAAGCGAAGTACGCCTCTGGTGCTGGTGCAATAAGAAGTCCCACCAAAACTTTAGCTATGGCGGGTATCGGTGCGGCAGTTGGAACATTTGCACCCGCTCTTGGTTTAGCAGTTGTTAAAGGTGGAACTGCTGCAAGTGTTATCGGTTTAGCTGCATATAAAACGACAGGTTTAGCATTAACGGGTCTTTACGGTTATGGGGTTTACAAAAGAGTAGCAGCAAAAGAAACTCGAATCGGGGCTTATGCACAAGCAGGGGAAGAAACGGCAGCAACATTCGGTTTATTTGGTGGGGCGTATGTTGGTGCGGGTTATATTGGTCCCGCAATAAGTACAAAGACTAAGTTATTTGGTGCGAAAGCAGAAATTTTATCACAAACAATTCAACGAGGTGAATTAGCTTTCAAATATCCTACTCTTAGTAAATTAGCAATGATAAAAAAAGGAACACCTACTGACACCGCACAGGCAAAAGCATTTCGAGAGATATTAACAGCACAGAAACAAGTTCAAGCTAAACCAGTTGGCAAAATCACATTAAAAGCAGAAGGAGTAACCTCTAAATTAGAAAAAGATTTAGTACAATATTTTGTAAAAAAGGGACAACCTGTCAGCGGTAGTTCAGTTTTTAGGGGAAGAATGAAAGGTAAATCTGGGGCAGATATTGATGTTAAAGGTTATTTTCCAAAAGCACAAGCGGCAAAATTAGGAAAATATTTGAGAAGTAAAGGTTATAAAGTTAAAGTTGAAATATTCCCTGAAGGTGGTCGTTTGCCTGGTATTACAAGTCAAGGTTTAGTAAAAATTACAACTGCGAAAGGTGTAGCGAGAGTTCAATATTCAAGTCCTTCTTATGCAAAGTTAAGTCCTTTTCAACAAGCATATCAAACTACGGCAAGAGGATTAAAAGTTGAAAGTCCTGTTTCTCAATTGGGAAGAAAGTTAGAAGGTCTTTATTTTGGTAAAAGAGGAAAAGATGTCCAAGATTTAATTGGATTAACTAAATTATTCAAACCAGGTAAAGCAACAACACAAATAAGAACAGCATTATTAAGTGGCAAAATTCAAGTTCAACCACCAACAACTTTATTTTCTGTTGGATTATATGGCGTGAGACCTGTTGAAGGTGCGACAACATTTCAACGAATATACCAACAACAAGTAAGTATAGCAAAAGCACCAAGAGTAAGTTATATTTATAACAGACCTTATACAATAATTTCCAAATATCCCACGACAACACCCGCTATCACATATCCAACAAAAGGGTACAAATACAAATATGTTACCGACTATTTACCAAGAACAACATATCCGCGTCAAGCAGGTTATAGGGCGAAGTATAGGTATGCTTATCCTAAATATACTTCCCCTTCAAAGTATAGTTATCCATATCAAGCATATACTCCTGCGTATAGGTATCCGTACAAATATACCGCAGCTAAATATCAATACCAATACCAATATCCAAAATATCAATACCAATATCCAAAATATCAATACCAATACCAATATCCAAAATATCAATATCAATACGATTATCCTGGTTATGGTGGATATACAGGGACTTCTGAATTCCCGTTTATACTCCCAGGTATTCCTTTCGGTTTAGATTTGAAAGGTAAAGGTAAGAAGGCAAGAGTAGGAAGAAAGAAGTACGGTTATCAGTTCGGTTTCACATCAGCAGTATTAGGGATTAAAACAAGAAAAGCACCATCAAAAACAATATTTACTGGGCAAGAAATAAGACCAATAGTAATTTAGGGGGAAAAATATGGAAGTTTATCCACAACAAAGACAACAAATACCACAGCACCACGAAGAAGAATACGAGGACAATCATAGAGGTATGCCTCATTTACAAGACCCTTATCAAGGTTCACACGCAATAAATCAAGACCAATCTTTTATGAAATGGTTGTTCGATTTTAGAAAAGAAGTTATTTCACCATTACGTCATGTTTGGCGGGGACACGAATATGACCATTTAAAACAAGAATGGCTTATTCCAAAAAACGGTTATCCAATACTTAATGAGAAAGGTATCACTTGGTGTATTTCGTTTATCGAATCTTATATAAGTCCTGTTTTTATTGTTTCAAATTTTGATAGTAAATTTATGAATTATACAATGAGAGAGGCAACAAGAGTTATTTGGAATAAATTATCTTTAGAATGGAAAGATTTTGGTTTAAAAAAAATTGATATTTCAAGAGTAGCAAACGAGATAGAATCAAAAATATTAGCAATAATATTAGGGGCAAGAGGAGATGGTTATAGAACATTTTTTAGCAAACAATACCATGTACAAGAAAGTATTAGCAATATGTCTAATTATAATAAAGGGTCGAGTGTAATGGGTTCAATGTTAAATATGTTCAAACCAAAAAAATTAAATGAAATGGTTTAGTTAGGGGGCAAGTAAAATGGAAATTAATACTGCGTCAATAATGACGACGATTATGCCAGCTATTAAAATATTAATAATGGCTGCATTAGGAATAGGAGTATGTGGTGTTTTAGCATATTTTTTATTTATAGTAAAAAGAAGAAAGAAATGGATAATAACAATATGGGAACAAAAAGCCAACGGAAAATTGTATTTTGTAGGGAAAGATTTATTAGTAGCAAAAAAATTCAATTTTGGAAAACAGGTTGCATATTTATTAAAAAAAAATCGATGTGAAACAATACCACCACCAGATGAATGTGTTGATAAAATAAACAATAAAGAATACGCAAATTATTTACGTATTTTAGACGATTATATTCCTTTAAAACGGGAAATAAACTTTCCTGATGAATATAGAGAATGGACAGAAGATAAAGTAACAGGTAAGAAAAAAAATAAATTTTCACAAAGAATAAAAAATGCAATTGGAGGAATTAAACATATGACATCAAATGATGTAGAAAACAGATATATTTTTGCACCATTAAATAAAATGCTAGTTGGAGAATTACATTATAAACCAATAGAGTTTGATGTTAATATGATGAGAATTAATGCATTAGATAATAGAGAAAAAATTTATCGTGATACTCAAGATTGGATTTCAAAATATGGACAATATGTGGCTTTAGGTGCTATAATTGTTTTGATAATCGTTGTATTATATTTAAGTTATGATTATAGTCAAAATGTATTACAACAATCATTTGGTGCAGCACAAAGTGTTTCTGGACCTTTACAACAAATTGCAGAAAGATTAAGTTAAAATGGCAGGAGAAACAGGTATATTAGTATTGATGTCGGTGGTATTTTTTGTTTTATCACTTGCTTCTCTATTAATAGAAGATGAAAAAAAGTATCTTTTTGCTAATTTAGCTTCTTGGTTTTTAACAATAAGTTTAAATGTAGCTCATAATCTTTCAATCGATGAAACTATGGCCGTTGGTATTCAAAATATGTTATCAATAACATATATTACAAGTTTGATATTATCTTTTGCTATAACATTATGGATTATTTGGATTTTTATAACTCTTGCTATGACTAAAAAACACAAAGAGGCACAAACAGGGTTTTTATCAAAGAGATTACCCTGAATAAAATGGGAAGAATATTAACAGATGATAAATTAGATAAAGAGATAGACGATATTATTAAAAGGTGGAAAAACGATGTTGGTATAAATTTATCAAGACCAGCTGCATTAAGATTAATAGTAAAAGCCTATAAAGATAATCCACAGTCATTAAAACGAAAACCGAGAAGTAAAGAATGGAATTTTTTATAAAAAAACCAAAAAAAACGAACAAACAAATTCAATCAATGTTAATCCTATTGGTAACTATTGTTGGTTTTGCAGGGACGTTACTTGTTGGTAAATTTCTTTTTTCAGAAGTTCAAACTGCCTTTGCAGAACCAGACATTAACAATACTGCGGCAAATCTTGCTTTCGACCAGATGAATGGAATGTGGGGAATGTTTGACACAGCTATACTGTTTGTTATAATTGGTTTGACAATAGGATTGATACTTACGAGTTTTTTAATTCCAGTACACCCCGCATTCCTGGTAATAAATATCGTTGGAATGATTGCCTTAATATTTATTAGTGCGGTTTTAGGAAATGTTTATTCAGAATTAATCGTAACCGAGGGAATAAGCGGGGCGGTTGCAGGGGGAGTATTCGACAAAACAACTTTTATAATGCAAAAACTACCCTGGATTTGTGCGGTAATAGTTTTACTTTCAACAATCGTAATGTATGCCAAAGGAAAAAACATATCATAATGAAAAAAATATTAATATTAGGAATTGTACTTATGTTTTTAATGGTTGGAGTAGTTCAAGCAGCATTTACACTTCAAGACCAGAATCTAGCAGCGTATGATTATAATGCAAGGATTGGTTTGGAAAGTGACAGCACTAATCACAGATATTGTCAAAAAGTTACGACACCAGCTAATTCAGTAGATATTACTCAGCTAGAATTTTATATTGTTAGTAAATCGGGTAGTTTTTCAGCTGGAGAAAATTTAATTATTGAGTTTGGAACTTCTTGTGGAGATGATAGTTTAAGTTCAGATGCTGTGCCTTATAGCACCTTACCTTCTTCAGGCGCATATAATATGACAATCTCTGATGCCACAGTATCCACAGCTGCAAGTTATTATATTACTTTCACACACGAAAACTTAGACGCAAACGAATATATTTATCTTGAATATAGTAGAGGTAGTGGGGACAATTATGCAAATGGAGCATCTTATCGTTCAATAGATTTTGGGGGTTTTGGTGCTTTTAATTGGGATATGTTATTTACAACTTTTAGTACAGAAGCACCACCAGCAATAGACAGCTTAAATATTTCTGATTCTTTACCAGCTAATAATACACAATTTAATACTCTTTTGTTAAGTTTTAATCTTACAGTTAATGCGTCACTACCTTTTAATGCAGATTTGTATATTAACGGAACACTAAATCAAACTGGATTGTATTCGTCGGGGTCAAATAAATTAGTAGATTTTAATGTGAGTTTCTCAAATACAACAGAAGCAACTTTCACTTATTTTTTTGCATTAAATACTTCATTAGATAATGAGAATACTACTACTAAAGTATTTCATATAGACAATGTATTCCCTCAAATTACCACAAATTTTGTTAATGATAGTATTTATTTTAATACTAATATAACAGGGACATTTAATTTAACTGATAATTTAAATTTATTTAGTTATAATATCAGTATTGACGGTGTTGAAATAGATAGTGCATACAATCTAAATACAACTTTTTATAATTATAATTTAACTACACCTTCAGCTCTATATAAACCAGGAAGTCATACTTTAACTGTAAGAACTGCCGACGGTCATACTGCTCAAGAATTATATAAACCAGATGAATGGGAAATAGATAGTGGGTATTTTGACAGTTATATTGAATTTGAGACTTCAAAAAATATAGAAATAACTATTGATACCATATCGAGTAGTATCTTTGATGAATTTGAGGTAACACAAGAAGCCGATAGATTTAAATGGTCTTTTGAACCTTTTGACGATAGTAAGTCAAGTTATATTTTCACAGTAGAAACAGGCGGGTCTTATATTCATATAATCGAAAATGACCCCAATTATCAAGATTATTTGATTATTAATGAACATTGGTTAGATTTTTTGCTTGAAACTGAAGAAAACGAAATTATTGAAGTTACAAGAATTAGTGATACGGCAGTTCAAGTTAATGTTAGTGGGATTACAAGTTCTAGCTATATGGAATTTGAATCAATAGGTGATTTAAATATCATTTCCCGAAATTTTACTTTTTTAACTGTAAATGCTACCTCTTATTACGTTGACCCTGTAATTGAAACTCAAACAACACCCACTTATATAACTTTGAATATTACAGGCACAAATTTGACAAGTGACGATATAAATTTAACATTTTTTGAGTATAACGAAAGTACAATGACTTCATTAGTAAGTAAAAATTCTGATGAATCAACTTTTATTAATTTTTCATTAGATATAACCTCACCATTTATTACTAACTTATCAGAAGATAAATTTTTTAATTGGTCGTTTGATATTAATGGGAATGTTAATGAGAGTGAAATAATTTATAACCACACAGTATTAAAAATAGGTTTGTACGATTGTGCGATAAATTCTTCTTTTATGAAAGCGTTAGATATTTATTCTTACAACGAAGAAATTTCTGGAAATAATTTTTCAGATTTAGTAGATGATATCACGGTTCATATGGATATTGATGTCTGGTTTGAAGATGAGGGATTGAGTAGAGATTTCAGTTTTGATTTTACTGGGAGTAATAATTATAGTATTTGTTTATATCCTAACTCGTCAACTTATCTTATTGATTCAGTTTTAGAATATTCTGTTCCTGGTTTTGCAGACAGAAAATATTTCCTTGAAAATTATACAATAAGTAATGAGACAAGAACTCTTAACCTTTACAATTTGAACGACAGTATAGCTTCAGATATAAGTTTCTTTGTTTACGATAAAAATACTGGCGACATAGTTGAAGATATATATATCAAGATTTTAAGATATTACCCAGAAGGGGTCGGTGGCTTGGGTGGAACGTATAGCACCGTAGAAATTGAACGGACAGACGATAATGGTCAGACGTTGGGAAAAATGGTTCTCGCAGATGTATTTTATAAGTTCATTTTACAGCAAGGCACGACTACTATCCTTGAAACTGACGTACAAAAAATGTTATCAACTTCAAAAACATTTGGTATAAACTTGGGGAGTGACATTTTAGAATCATTTTCTAAAATAAATAATGTTGATGTTAGTGTTGATTGTGAAGGGATAACTAAAACGTGTAGTTTTACTTGGTCAGATACTACCAATTTAGTTCAAACAGGCACATTAGAAGTTTATAGAATAAACGGTTACGGAAAACAGTTATTGAGTACACAGACCACCTCTAGTGCTGCGGGAACATTAACTTATTTAGTTACCGAAAATACTGAAGGAAACGAATATTTAGCACAAGGTTATATTCACACCAATACCGCAAATAGTAACTATCTGGTCGGTAGTGGTGTTATGAGATTTGTTACTGACCTCGCAAACTACTTTGGAATGGGTGGCTTATTCCCGATTATGTTATTAATAATTTCAATAAGTGCGGCTTTCATTGGAATTGGCACAGTGGGAGTAGTTGCAGGGTCACTTATTGGACTTATTGGTGGTGTCACGATTGGTTTAATACCAATGTCTATCACAACATTAATTACTTTTATAATAATGGGTGCGATATTAATTGGTAAATTGAGGTCCTAAAAAAATGAGAATACAAGATTTCGTTATTGGAATAATGGCTTTTGGTGTATTATCAATAGTTTTATTTTCAAGTGCGATTGAATTAAATGAAAATTTAGAGAATAAAACAGGTATCGCAATTACCATTAATGAAACTTATACCTCTGAATATCAAGAATTTGTAAGTGAAAGACACGACGACACGATTGATTTATCAAACGATATAAGTTCTGCGTCACCAGGTGGTAGTGAGGGTGACATTTCAACGGAAGAATCAAGTTTTGGTATAGGAACAGGATTAAAGGCAGCTTCACAGATATTCCGAGCACCTGGATTGTTCGCAAAAACTATTCAAGGTGAAGACGGGTTAGGTGGTAAATTGGGTGTTCGGTCTGAATTTATCGACTTCGCAGTAGCCGCTTTTATATTGATTGTAAGCATAATATTAATATCAAGTATATTGAGGAATAAATTATAAAATGGTGTATTGGAATTTAACGAATGTAACTAATAGTTCGAGCGTATTAGAATTTACCCAGAATGTAAGCACCGATATTCTGGGTGGTTATATGATAGGTCTATTTATACTATTAATAGTTTTTTCTGTATTCTTTTTTGCTATCAAATCGAGGGGTTACTATACTTCTGCTGCCTTTTCGGTTGCTTGTTGGTTGGTAACTTTATGCGGTTTATTATTAAGACCAATGGGCTTAATTGACGATTACACTTGGTTTGTTTCACTAATTTTGACCCCTGTTGCGATATTTGTTTTATTTATTGCGGGAAGTAAGGATGTCTAAATAGTAGACACAAACTATGTAAAAATATTATATATTATTTTAATTTTAATTTGAATATAAACATATGAGGTTAATAAAATGAAATTAATGAAAAAAAATATGCAAGTAGGAAGTCTTCAGGGATTTATTATGTCCTTGGTAGGAATTTCTGTAGTTTTAGCGGTAGGTTTAGTAGTATTAGACGAGCTAGGAGATAGTACGACAGCAAACAGTAATGCAGCAAATGCAACTGACGCAATTGAAACAAAATTAGCAACAATTCCTACTTGGATAGGTATTTTAATAACTGTGGCACTGGCTTTCATTGTGCTAGGGTACTTCTACGGTAGAAGGTAATTTAAAAATTTAGAGAATTAATTTTCTCTTTTTTTTTATTTTTTTTATATTTTCTTGCCCCCAACGTAAGAATATTATAAAGGGTCTGGGTCAATATTGCCCTCTGGCCCGGATTTTTTTAAATAGGTATTTATAATGGCGAAAAAAAATGGAATGAAAAAAGTTAAAAAGTTCTTTTCTGAAAAATATGTAGCTTATAAAAAATCGCAGACTCCCGAAGCTAAAAAAAGGCGATTACAAAAAGAATTACAATCTGAAACTTCTAAATTGAAAAGAGTACAATCAATGGAAAAAAGGAAGTTAGAATTAGCAAAATTACGTGCTGAAGTTCAAAAAACTCGTAATGAAACTAGGGCTTTAACGCCTACTGGTAAATTTATGTCTTCTGTTGGAGAATTTACTAAAAAAACAAATCAACAAACCCAGACGTTTCAAAGGAAAGCTAATAAAAGAAGTCAATCAATGTCTTCTGGTGGTTCTGGTTGGTCAATGCCTAAAGAAACTGGCGGTTTTGGTGGCGGTTTTGGTAGCGGTTTTGGTGGCGGTTTTGGTGACGGTTTTGGTGGTTCTGCACCCGACTTAATGAACCCTTGGGGCAAAAAAAAGAGGCGAAGAAGATGAGAAAATATTATTGTAAAAAGTGCGAATCGTTTTATACGAAAAGACATAACCATAATGCTAGTTTTGCATTAATGCCAAAAGGTAAATTTAATATGTATGGTACTGGTGGAAGATTTGCGAGAAAACCATAATGCCAATAATAAAAACAAGAAGTGGTTGGAAAATTAAGTCATACGCAACAGGAAAACTACTAAAGAGAACTTATAAAACTAGAATGGCTGCTGAAAGAGCTGCTGCTAATATTGTTAGAAGAAAAAGGAAAAAATCTAGTTTTATAATGGCTGCTGAAAGAGCTACTAAATTGTATAAGAAGAAAGAGAGGAGAAAATAAAATGGCTAAGAAGAAAAGTAGTTATAAGAAAGATATGATGGGTATTGTAGGTGCAGGTGTTGGTTTAGGTATCGGGTCTGCGGTTGTTGGTCAAATATTGCCTGGTTCAAAAATTCCCGCAGCATTAGGCAAAGGTGCTATATTCTTACCACTTATGGCGGCAGGAACGACAATAAAACATTCAAAAAAATATTTTAATTTTTAATACAAAACATTTATATATATATAAATATATATTTTATTAAAATGGCTAAGAAAACTAAAAGTTATAAATTTACTACCACTGTTCATGTGCAGGGAAAGAATCAGACTTTTCTCCCTTATTTTTACGAAGATACTATAGTAGCAACCACATCAAAAGCAGCAGAAGCTAAATTTAAGACAAACATGAGGAATTTTCGAAAGAAGTTACAACAAAAAAGCATTTAGGCTCATTATCGGTAGGCTCACCAATTCATCTCAATTCACCTAAAAGAAGAAAGAATATTAAAAGACATTTTTGGTAAATAAAAATGGCACTAAGAAAAGGAAGCAAAGGGAGAAAATAAAATGGTAAAAAATAATTCGAAATTTCCTAACGTAAAATGTTATTTTTGTAAAAGAAAGGCAACGTGGAGATATGATTACCCTGAAGACCCGTCCTCCCCGTATTACTTTTGTAATTTTCATAGTGATAGTGATTTTAACCGCTTATGGTGGCGATAAGAAAATGAGAAAATAAAATGGCTAAGAAAACTAAAAGTAGAGATTCAAGAGCAGGAAATAAAATGAATTTATATGAAGTATATTATTTTAGTGGAAGACAGAGACATTCTGCAGGACTATTTAGAGCAAAAAATCTAGTAACATTGAAAAAAAGACTAAAGAAAGAGTATTCAGGTTATGCGAATATTGATGGGTATCTTTATAAACGAATGAAAATTATGTAAATAAAATGGTAACTAATTATAGAGTTAAAGTAGTAAATCGAAAAACTGGTAAGCATTTGTATAATTATGGGGGATATATTCCAAATCAGAAGACTATTATGGATATTGGAAACCGTTCTATTTACAAGAGGCTTAATAAGCCTATATATATGAGTAAAACTCAAGCAATAGCTATCGCCTCTAAAATTAATCGAACCAAACTTAAGACAAAAGCAATAGTAGTTATGAGTAAAATCGTACCCAGACGAACGACAAAAAGAATTAAAAAAATGGGTCATGATAAATTAAAGGCACAAGCTATAGCTTGGAAAAAAGGATTTCGGACTGGCTTACATTCTGAGTAAATCACTTAAAACACTAAAATGGCTAAGAAAATCAAAAAAAATGAAATAGATGTTTATAGTAAAGCAAGAAAGATGGGTTTTTCTG
>Ga0209434_1000655_pt1 | contig 16406 bp, 17 predicted proteins | sample ETNvirnome_2_300_FD_184068 | JGI IMG/M metagenome (GOLD analysis project Ga0209434, IMG submission 184068) | Marine viral communities from the Pacific Ocean - ETNP_2_300 (SPAdes) (version 2) | ecosystem: Environmental > Aquatic > Marine > Oceanic | place: Pacific Ocean | collected 2013-06-22
GCTCGCCCAACAGCTCAGCGAGGCGTTCGAGTCGATAATCTTCTTGCGGTGTGACCAGGGTACAGGCGATACCGCTGGCTCCTGCGCGCCCCGTGCGGCCGACGCGATGAACGTGGACGTCCAGCTCACGGGCGATTTGGTAATTGAAGACGGCGTCCAGCTGGGCAATGTCGAGCCCGCGGGCGGCCACATCGGTGGCGACCAAAATCGATGCGCTCTGATTGGCAAACAGCACCAGCAGCCGGTCGCGGTCTTTCTGCTCGAGATCGCCGTGCAGCGCAACGGCGCTAAAGCCCGCATCGACCAAGCCATCGGCCACGGCTTGGGTTTCCCGCTTGGTATTACAGAACACCACGCTAGTGGTAGGTCGCGTGGCAAGCAGCAGCTCGATCAACGCATCAAAACGGTCGTCGTCATGGGACAAACGGTAAAAGTGCTGCTCGATGGTCGTGGCATCGTGGGTCTCTGCAACCTTGACACTGACCGGGTCGCGCAGCACGCCGCGGGTCATGGCTGCCAGCCCCTCCCGCTCATCGGGAAACGTAGCGCTGAACAGCAGCGTTTGTCGGTCAGCGGGGGTATCGGCGATGATGTCGTCGATGGTGACCTGAAAGCCCATGTCCAGCATGCGGTCGGCTTCGTCCAGCACCAGCGCAGAGAGAGACCCAAGCGTGAGCGAGCCTCTGCGCAGATGCTCGTCCACCCGCCCCGGCGTGCCCACCACGATATGCGCACCGTGCTCCAGCGAGGCGAGCTGTGGCCCAAAGGGCGCGCCGCCACACAGGGTGAGCACTTTGACGTTGGGCATGCCCCGGGCCAGGCGGCGCAGCTCCTCGGCGACCTGATCCGCCAGTTCGCGGGTGGGGCACAGCACCAAGCCCTGCACGCTGAAGGCTTCTACACGCAGCTGTGACAACAGCGCCAAACCAAACGCGGCGGTTTTACCCGAGCCCGTTTTGGCCTGCGCCATCACATCGCGCCCCACCAGCATGGGCGGCAGGCTCTGCGCCTGAACGGGCGTCATGTCGTGATAGCCCAGAGAGTCGAGCGTGCTCAGCAGCGCGGGCGAGAGGGCAAGGGAGGCAAAAGAGGTATCTGACACAAAAAATTCCTGAAGGGGCGGCGGTGCCCAGCGATCCGATTGATGGAAGCACCATACCAGAAAGCACCGCCTACTGCCTTGCTTAGGGCATGCAAACACCATGTTCTGATGCACCGATAACGGCACTCATGCTTTCATTCTACTCCCCGTACCCGATATGCAAAAACCTTAGAGTGCGTGGCCACTCAAGCATTACATTCACTTGCGACCAAACTTTCCTTTTATACTACTGATTGTCGCTACCACGCGGTTAAAAATTTTGGCCAAGAACCTCATTTAATACGGCAACACCACGCAGTGAGAAGCCAGTAGTGATAGTAAATTCTTAACGTATATGTTTGGGCGGCATCTATCCTTCAAAAGGTCTAATCGCTCAGCACCATGCAGGGGCCAACTGAAACGCGCACTGCACCAATACCACTGAAACTCGCATTAATGATTTCCCCTGGGTGAGCTTCAATAAGGCCCGCCCAAGTCCCCGTGGTAATTATGTCGCCCGCCTGAAGCCCCGGTGGATATTGCGATGCCACGTGCTTCGCCAGCCAAGGCAGCAAGCTTAATGGGTCGGCTAAGGGGTGACGTAACGCCTTCTCTTCTATGTCACGCTTATTGCTGTTAATGCTAACGCTGCTGTGGGCATACTCCGGCTGCCAGCCGTTCTTAACACTATCCCCAAGTACCAAGCAGCGATTCATTTGCTGATCCGCCAGCAGAAACGTCTCTGGCAACGCTTGCCAACCCTCAGCGCGAACGTCACACACTTCAATAGCCGCGATGATAGCGCCTACCGCCTGGTAAGCATCGCTCAACGTCGCCCCAGGCGGTAGCGGCGACTCAAGCTGTATAGCCAACTCCACCTCTATCCCGACCAAAGCATGGCGTTCGCTATAGGCCATGGAAGCTGGCCCCTTGACCCTATGCCGATCGGCTATGGGTGCAGCGGTGGGGCGCTCTAGTGTTCCACCAACTTTCCAAGCCTTGGGTTGACCACCGGAGAACCACCCCAAGGACTCACCGACTTCACGCTGGATACGGTAAGCCGCCTGATCCGTTTCCGGCGCCAAGCGCTTGGCATCGGTAGCGCCCAATGCTTTGCCGCTACGCCATGCGTCGATTAATGCCTTGCCAAGTAGCGTATTGGTGCTTTCCATCAGCGCGCCTCCCCAACGGGTTTAGGCGTTGCCATTGCCGGTCGGGCACAAGGTAGAAACTCGCCTAGCCCTGGCTGACCTAAGTATTGGCTGTCGCGCCATACAACGCGCCCTCGACTCATCGTCATCAGTGGCCATGCACTGATCTCAATGCCTTGGTAGGGGGTATAGTCGACATTGTGGTGGAGATCATCGTTGTTGATGACTTTGTGGCCACCGGTTTCCCATATTACCAAGTCAGCATCGGCGCCAATCGCAATGGTGCCCTTACGGGGATACAGCCCATACATTTTGGCCACATTCGTTGATGTCAGGGCAACGAACTGGTTGATATCGATGCGCCCTTTTTCAACGCCATGTGAAAAGAGTAAGCTCAAGCGTGTCTCAACGCCTGGAATGCCGTTGGCTACCTGGTCAAAGCTAGGCGCGCTTCCCGTGGCAAGCTTGCCATCATGGCCAGCAAAGCGAAACGGGGCATGATCCGAAGAGAACAGATGGAAGGTTCCCGTCCCCAAAGCGTCCCACACCACCTTTTGGTTAGCCTTATCCCGAGGGGGTGGGCTACAAATGCACTTCACTCCTTCGATGTCATCATCGCTACCCAGATCCTCAGCGGTAAGAAAGAGGTACTGGGGGCAGGTTTCGCCATAGATGCGTAAGCCGTTCCCTTGCGCCCAGCGTATCTGTTCAATCGCTTCTCGCCCTGAGACGTGGACTATCAGGATAGGCACATCGACCAACTCTGCGAATGTAATAGCGCGATGCGTCGCCTCTCGTTCGGCAAGCATGGGGCGTGATACTGCATGGTAGCGTGGCGCGCTCTTGCCTGCCCGGAGAAGACGTTCGGTTAGCCAGGAAATGCAGTCTGCATTTTCAGCATGCACCATCACCAGCGCGCCCTCCTCGCGCGCCACCGCGAGCACGTCGATAATTTGCCGATCCGCCAGCTTGAGCTCGTCATAGGTCATATAGATTTTGAAAGAGGTATAACCCTGAGCAATGAGCGCAGGCAACTCCTCGTCCAACACATGGGGGGTAGGGTCGGTCACTATCAGATGGAAAGCATAATCAATCGTGGCTTTGCTTTCTGCCCTGCGATGATACTCCTCCACCGCCTCGCGTAGGCTGTGCCCCTTACGCTGAAGGGCAAAGGGAATTACCGTTGTCGTGCCTCCGCAGGCTGCCGAGCGCGTACCAGAGAGAAAATCATCGGCCATGACGGTGCCATCTTCGGTAGGTTGGTCAAAGTGGCAGTGTCCATCAATCCCCCCAGGCAGTACCCAACGCCCACCCGCATCGATTTCCTTTTCAGCGCCACTCAGCCGTTTGCCTAGCGCAGTGATAACGCCATCGACGATGCCGATATCGGCATCGAACACATCTGACGCCGTCGCACAGCGAGCATTACGGATGATGCAATCAAAGTTCGCCATCTCAAGCCTCCTGCCTGAACAAGCTGCCCCAACCCCGCACCCTGCCCGGCTCGACGCTCGTCATGCGCAGCATTTTCCAGACAACGGTCGCCGTCGTATCCAGTACCGGTATGCCAAATGTCGATTCCCAATCGGCTACCAGATGGGCAGCATTCAGGTTGGTGCAGTACGTCACGATGGCTTGGGGGGTCGCTTTAGCCACGGTCTCGACCTGATCGGTTAAGCGAGCCTCGCTTACCTCGGCAAATGCGAAGTTATCGCTGATATTGAGATGACTCTCCGCAACGCAGCTAATCCCAATACCTTGATAATTCTCTACGATACGTGACTGCACATCGGCAACATACGGCGAGACAAGCCCTAGCTGTGAAATATTGTCTTCTTGAAGGCGTTCGTTAAGCGCCAGAATTGAAGACGTCGCCGGGATATTGGTCGCCTCCTCAATGCGCTTGCAGAGTTCGACATCATGCTCGAAACCTAGCCAGCCGGCTGACGTGCCACTCCAGCCGATCACATCGACCTTGGCATCGGCTAATAGCTTGGCAGCCGCAAGGATAGGGCGATCATCAAACTGCCCCAACGCCTCAGGCTCAAGCGAAATATGGGTGACACGGAAGCGGGAAAAGTGAGCACTCACCTGCTCGATGTCGGCGAGCATGGCGCAGGTCAGCGGCTCTAAAGCAGTATTGGAGGAAGGCGTAAGGACGCCGAATCGAAGGCTGGATTGAGACATGGCTATGGCTTAGCTCCTGGTTAACCCCGTTTCGCCATGAAGCGAAGCGAGACAAATTCGTCAGCAATGTTGAAAGTGATAATGAAAGCAATGATGAAAACAACACTGTCAACAAAACCAAGCACGAACCATGCCAAGCTGCACCTTGTTACTGGAACTCTTCAACCAAGGATCTGATCCCAATCCACATCGTCACGCTGGTGACTGGTTAGGTTGAGCGCGCTCTCAATATGCTCCAAGTGATGCAGCATCAGCTCAATGGCAGCCTTTTCATCACGCTTCTCAATGGCCGCAACGATCTGGTCATGCTCGTCTTCAGGACAAGCGGGAGTTTGGGGCAGGTCGTACATAGCAATAATCAAGCAGGTCAGCGGGCACAGCTCTCCCATCATGTTCTCGATATATCGGTTCCCCGCGATCCGCGCTAATAGCAGATGAAAATCACCAGAAAGGCGGATAATGGCCCGACGGTTCTTCTGCTGCCGCGCCGTCTTCTCTTTATCCAGGTGCTCATACAGACGCTTTAGATCAGCCTTTTGCGCCCGCGCAATCACATTACGAATAATCTCCGGCTCCAGTAACCGGCGAGTGGCAAAGAGCTCGTGCGCCTCCTGCACGGTCGGGCTAGCGATGAAGGCTCCACGGTTGGGATAGACCTCTACCAGCCCTTTCTTGGCCAGCACAGCAAGCACCTGGCGAATTTTGGTACGGCTGACATTGAAGGCAGTGGCCATGCGTGTTTCGGAAAGCTTGCTGCCTGGGGCCAGTCGATGCTCCATCACAGCATTGTTGATGCGCTCGGCGATGCTTTCGATGGTGGGCTTTCCAGCCTCCATATTTTGCATTTTTCAGTTTCCAATATTGTATACAAAGTTATTTGTAAATTGCTCGACAGCTTTACGTCGAGCAACGTCAATACGCGCGCCAAAACGAAATATTTGCCACTTAATAGTGCATTTTGACATTTCCATGCACCAGCAAGCTTCGCCCAACACCAGCGTACTTTCAGGCATTAGCGCCTAGCAGCCAACAAAAATCAATGATGTTCAGCAATTATTGGCTAGCTGGCACACAACATGCATTGAATTTTTTATTGTTCTCATGATTGTTCCCAATATGAAGCAATGCCTGACAACCTCATCCCCCTCTGCTGGAGAATGACAAGATGCAACGACTACCCACTCTGCTTGCCGCTGGCTTACTGTCAGTCTCACTCATCGGCTCGGCAGCCGCTCAAGAAAACACGTTTCAGTGGAAAGTGCTGGGCCAGCCCCTCGCGACCGGCAAGATACAGAGCCAGAAAGAGCAGCCGTTCTTTGAGAACTTTGCTGAACGCACTGGGTTACCCATCGACATCAATTACCAGCCTGTCGACACGACTGGCATTAAAGATACCGAGCAGCTGCGCATTATGAAAGCGGGGCTTTTCGATCTCGTTTCGCTGCGAATGTCGCCTAATTCACGGGATGCACCGGTGCTGACGGGGCTTGATCTGGTGGGCCTGAACCCTGATTACGCGACGGCTCGTGCTGTCACAGAAGCCTATTTGCCGGTGCTTGACGAGCAACTTCAGGAGAGTTTTAACGTTAAGCTTCTCGCAGCCTGGCCGTTTGGCCCGCAAATTCTGTTTTGTGACGCCCCCGTTTCCAGCTTCTCTGATATCGAGGGGTTAAAGGTGCGCGTTTACGACCAAAACCTCGCCAAATTCGTTGAGTCCGCGGGCGCTACGGCCGTGCCAATGAGCTTCCCAGAGGTGCATCAAGCACTCTCGCTGGGCGCTGTCGACTGCGCCATCACTGGCCCTAGCTCTGCCAACTCAGCAGGCTGGCCAGAGGTCACTACCCATCAGCTCACCCTGGGCATGGGCAGCGCCATGAACGGTTACGCTATTTCCCTCAACGCCTGGAACCAGCTGGATAGCGATCAGCAAGCCACCCTTCAAGCCGCTTTTAACGAGCTGAACGAGGAGATCTGGGAGTATTCAGAATCGCTCTATAACGATGCGCTTAACTGCAACAGCGGCCAGCAGCCGTGTGAGACCGGCACCGAATACGATCTAGTGAATGTCGCGCCAACGGAAGCTGACCTTGCTCAAGTGCGTGAGGCCCTGCTGAGTATCTCGCTACCTACCTGGGCGGATATTTGTAATCAGGCTAACGCCGACTGCTCGGAAAACTGGGAAGCCAACATTGGACCGGTCATCGGTTTAGAGTAATCCAATAAGGAGCCTTTCATGATGGAGCGACTCGAAAACATGCTGGCCGTTATCTTCGGCGCCATTTTCCTCGCCCTTTCGGTGCTGATAACGCTGGAGGTACTACTGCGCAAGCTCTTCGGGTTCTCCCTTCAGGGCTCCCATGAGCTGGGTGGCTATGCCCTGGCAGTGGGCGCCACCCTAGCGTTCACCCTGGCGCTATTTGGCCGCAATCATATCCGGATTGATATTATCCACGAACGCCTGCCGCGGTTGTTCAGGGCCGTGCTCAACTGTTTATCCAGCGTTCTGATGGCGGGCTTCGCTGGCCTGTTGGGCTACCTGGCCTGGAGTGTGATCGGCGACACCCTGGACTATCGCAGCGTTGCCCAGACATCCTGGGCAACACCCCTCATCTACCCTCAGAGCATCTGGTATATCGGACAGGCCATTTTCATGCTGGCAGCGTTTGGCTTGGCGGTGAGAAGCCTCTGGCTGCTGATGAGCGGAAAGCTTGCCCGTCTTGACGAGGAGTATCAGCCCAAGAGCGCCAAACAGGAACTGAAGGATGAGCTGGATAGCGCATCGCAACGGCAGCGAGGTTCATCACTATGAGTCTGGACTATATCTTCATTGCCTTTGCACTAATGATCGCCATAATGCTGCTGGGCCTGCCGATTGCGGTATCGATGGCCGCTATCGGGATTTTGGGTGGCACCATGGCCTACGGCCTGCCCTTTATGAACTCCATCTCGCCAGTTGTCTGGGGAGTACAGAACGACAGCCTGCTCACCTCCATACCGCTATTCGTACTGCTCGGCGAGATTCTGCTGCGGGCAGGCATTGCCGATGGCATGTATCGCTCCTTGTCGATATGGCTTGGGCGGCTACCGGGCGGTCTGCTGCACTCCAACATCGGCACTTGCGCACTGTTCGCCGCGACCTCCGGCTCCTCGGTGGCCACTGCGGCGACCGTTGGCACAGTGGCGTTGCCCTCGTTGAATGAACGCCGTTATCCCGTCAATCAATCACTGGGCTCTTTGGCTGCTGGTGGGGCGCTGGGCATTTTGATCCCGCCAAGCGTCAACTTGATCGTCTATGGTTCACTCACCAACACCTCCATTGGCCAACTGTTCATGGCGGGTATCATCCCAGGCATCACGCTGACCCTGCTATTCATGGCCTACATTGGCGTGTCCAGCCTGATGCGCACCCGCCATGAGAGCAAAGAAGCAAACTACAGCTGGCGCGAACGGATCAGCGCCTCTGTTGATCTGATTCCCCCCTTGGTGGTGTTTTTTATTGTCATGGGCAGTATTTACAGTGGCCTCGCCACTGCCACCGAGTCTGCCGCCCTCGGTGTGGTGACAGCCCTGATCTTTGCCGGACTCAAGCGCCAGCTGACGTGGCCCACCCTGCGCATCTGTTTTATCCAAACGGCCCGGGTAACAGGGATGATTTTGCTGATCATCACTGCCGCCTTCATCCTTAACCTCACCATCAGCTTAACGGGCGTGGCCAGCACCATGTCGAGTTGGGTGACCTCTCTGGGCCTGACCCCCGTGATGTTCCTGCTGGCGCTGGTGGTGTTCTATCTGGTGCTGGGCATGTTCATGGATGTGCTGTCCATGCAGGTCGCCACCATTCCGATTACCTACCCCATGGCGCTTGCTTTGGGTATCGACCCGATCTGGTTCGGCATTTTTGTCGTCTTGATGTGCGAATTGGGGCTGATTACCCCACCGGTCGGCATGAACCTGTTCGTCGTGCATGGCATTCGTCCCGACAATGGCAGTATCAGCGAGGTCATGAAGGGGGCCTTCCCATACGTCGTGCTGATGCTGTTGTTTGCAGGCTTGATTATCACCGTACCGGCGATGGTGACGTGGCTACCGGAGATCATGCGATGACCGCCCTCTGGCAATGCACGGCAACGGAACTGGTCGCGGGCTTTCGCGCAAAACAGTGGTCACCAAAGGAGGCGCTGGCGGCTGTTCTCGACCGCTTGGAGGCCGTTAACCCTCAACTCAATGCGGTCGTCGCCCTAGCCGACGATGCCCATGAAGCCGCCGAGCGCAGCAGCATGCGTTACAGCGAGGGAAGGCCCCTGAGCCCGCTGGACGGAGTGCCCATCAGCATCAAGGATAACCTTTTGCTGGCAGGCGTACCCGCCACCTGGGGCACGCCCGCCCTACGCGACTGGATTCCTGACCACGACGAATTACCCGTTGCCAGGCTACGTCAGGCCGGGGCGGTGCTATTCGCCAAGACGAACGTACCGGAATTCACCTTGGAAGGTTATACCGACAACCCGGTGTATGGCGTGACTGGGAGCCCTTGGGCACCTGCGCTGACGCCGGGCGGTTCGAGCGGTGGGGCCGCGGCGGCTGTCGCCGCGGGCATAGGGCCGCTGGCGCTTGGCACCGACGGCGGGGGGTCTATCAGGCGGCCTGCCGCTCATTGCGGGCTGATCGGGCTAAAGCCCTCCATTGGAACGATCCCCAGAGCCGATGGCTTTCCTCAACTACTGCTCGACTTCGAGGTCGCTGCTCCCCTGGCGCGCTGTGTCGAAGATGCCACCCTCATGCTGAAGGTTCTCAAAGGCGCCTGCCTGGAAGATAGACAATCATGGCTGGAGCACCCTGGTCGGCGAACCACGGCATCACGCATCCTGTGTGTCTCCTCGTTGCCGGAGTGCCCTGTCGACCCGCAAATACGCCGACAGGTTGAGAAGGCAGCCGACACCTTCTCCCGGATGGGTCTAGAGGTCGTATTTGATGCTCTCCCACTGGCGTTAGCAGCGCTTAACGAGATCTGGAGTGAAGTCGGGCAGATTGGCCTGGCGCACCTCGCCGAGACCCATGCCACTTGGCTGGAGCATGCTTCGCCTAAGTACCGGGAGATGGCCAACGCTGGAGCCCGCCTGCCGGCCAGCCGGTTGTGGCACATTCTTGATGTTGTCTCTCGCCTGCGCCGTCAGGTGGATACGCTATTTACCGACACCGACATGGTGCTGATGCCCAGCATCGCCGCACTTTCTTGGCCTGCCAGCCAAGCCTACCCGCCGACCATCGACGGCCAGCCCGTTGGCCCGCGTGGGCATGCGGTATTCACTGGCTGGGTGAATGCCGCAGGCAACCCTGCCATCAACCTACCGGTGGAGCCATCACATGAGGGCCTGCCCATCGGGCTGCAGCTGATTGGCCCCTGGCAGTCGGAAACGCTACTGCTCGATTTGGCGCTGCGCTATCAGCGTCTTGCTCCTTGGCAAGCACGCTATACCGCACTGTGGGAGCGATGAGCATGGCGACACGATTACCCCTACTCATCGATCGCGACTTTTATGGCTACGGCGCCTCCCCGCCGCGCATTGCGTGGCCCAATAACGCTCGGCTCGCGCTCTCCTTCGTACTCAACTTGGAGGAGGGTGCCGAATTTAGCCTGCGCTCTGGCGACCCAAGCAACGAGGATACGCATGAGGTGCAGTGCCAGATCGAGGGCGCTCCCGACCTGTGTATGGAGAGCCACTTCGAATATGGCACGCGCGCCGGTTATTGGCGCGTTATGTCAGCCTTTGAGGAAGCCGGTGTGCCGGTCACCTTGAATGTGTGCGCCCGCGCCCTGGAAGCGACGCCTTGGGTGGCGGCCTATGCACGACAGCGCGGCGATGAACTCTGCTGTCATGGATGGCGCTGGGAATCCCACGCTGGTCTGCCGGAACCGGAGGAGCGCGCCTTGATCGCGCGCTGCGTGGCGACCTTTCAGCAAATTGCTGGCAACGCCCCGGTGGGCTGGCATACCAAGTCGTCCCCCTCCCTGCAGACGCGCCGCCTACTGATCGAGCAGGGGGGCTTTCTCTACGACAGCGACGCCTACAACGATGATCTGCCGTATTACGTCACTCACGGTAAACGCGCCCACTTAGTACTGCCCTATGCTTTTGATACCAATGACATGCGCTTCTTCGTCAACCACAGCTTTCATCGCGGCCGCGATTTTCATGACTACGTGATGGACGCGGTAAAGGCACTACTACGTGAAGGCGAGCAGGCACCGCGCATGCTCACCATTGGTTTGCACACCCGTATCATTGGCCGCCCGGGACGTATTGATGGCCTTCGCGAGCTCTTTGCCAGCCTGCAGGGGCTACCCGTCTGGTATGCCACCCGTGAGCAGATAGCCCAGCACTGGCTGCGCCACTGCCCACCGCCGTCGCCTTTCGAAGCGGGAGTCAGCACATGACCCGGCTGCTGCTCGTCAATGGCAATACCTCCGTGACCGTCACCCAAAAGCTGCTGGCCGAAGCCGAGCGGTATGCGGGCGCCAATGTGCAGATCAGTGCGGTGACTGCCCGTTTCGGTGCCGACCTGGTGTCAGACCGGTCCAGCAATGTTATCGCCGGTCATGCGGTGCTGGATGCGGTAGCACACTATCAAGGGCATTATGATGCGGTGTTAGTGGCGATTTCACTGGATACGGCCGTAGAAGCCCTACGTGACGTGCTGAGCGTTCCCGTGGTCGGCATGACCGAGGCGGCCTGCTGGCAGGCGTGCCTTATCGGCAACCGGTTCGGCGTCGTGATGCCGGGTCGCCAGACCCTGCCCCTTTATCGAGAACGCATTGTGCACTATGGCTTGCGTGACCGGCTTGCCGGGCTGCGGGCTCTTGAGGCCACGGTAGAAACGCATCACGCCGCGCCCGCAGACAGCGAGTCGGCCCTCCGCACAGCGATTATGGACCTGGTCGATCAGGAAGGCAGCGAGGCCGTGGTGCTTGCGGGCGCTTCCATGACGGGACTCCAGCGTCGCTTGCAACCCCTGGTGCCAGTGCCGCTCCTCGATGGCATCGCCAGCGGGATCACGCTGCTTGAAGGCCTGATCCGACTGAACCTGCCCACCTCCTCCATGCGCGGTGATGGCAAACCTTACCCCACGACCTTTTCAGGCCTAAGCGAACCGTGTACGGCGTTGCTGAGCGGCCTGCCGTCGGCAAGGAGACCCATATGATTCATCAACTGCGCGCCAAAGCCCTGCATGGCATGATCCACCAGGGTGAACTCACCATGGCGGAACTCGCCGAGTCCACCCTGGCGCGTATCGAGGCGTTCAACCCCTCTCTGATCGCCTTCGTAGACGCTGACCACGCAGACGTGATGCGTCAGGTGGAGACTATTGAAGCACGCCGACGGGCTGGCGAGACGCTTCCACTGCTTGGCAGTGTGTTCAGTATCAAGGACAACCTCTGGCTGGGTGGCCGACCGGCGACCTACGGCTCACACGTTTATCGCCATCATATAGCCCCCTGCGACAGCGCCGTGGTTGCTCGCCTGAAACGCCTTGGCGCGCTCTGCATCGGCATTACCAACTGCCCCGAGTTTGCTTGCAAAGGCCACACCAGTAACCCCTTGCATGGCACGACCCGCAATCCTTGGGATTTAGCCACCACCCCTGGCGGCTCTTCGGGGGGGGCGGCAGCCGCGGTGGCCGCAGGGCTAGGCACGCTAGCGCTGGGAACCGATGCAGGTGGCTCGATACGTCGGCCTGCGGCCCACACGGGGTTAGTGGGCTTCAAGCCAACCCATGGCCTGATCCCCGATCCTCACGGGTTCGATGACCCCAGCTACGCGATTTCCGACATCGGCGTGCTGGCCAAGAGCGTTGAGGAGTGTGCCTGGCTACTCGACGGTGCAGTATTTCATGACCCACGCGACCCGCGCAGCTATCCGCTCCCACCCCAACTCAGCGTTGACCGCCCGTTCACCCAGGCGTTGAAGCAGCTCGACACCCAGGCTATTCGTATTGGCTGGACCCGCGACCTAGGCTGCGGGTTTCGCCTTGATGAAGACGTTGCAGACGCTTTCGATAACGGCATCGCCGCGTTGGCGAGCGCAGGGCTCACGCTAGAGCACGCCTCCCCCGACTGGCCCGCCCAGACCTTCGAGTACCCGTTGTTACGCCAGCAGCAGGCGGCCCTGGCGGCTCAATTTGGCCATGTGCTGCGTGATACGCCGGAACTGCTGGATCCCGCCTTGGCCGACCAGATCACCCAGGGCTTACGTATCAGCGGGGCGGACTATGCTGCGGATGACCTCCGTCGCAAGGCGATCATTCGGGCCTTGGATAACTTTTTCGAACGCTTCGACTTTCTGCTCTGCCCCACGACACCGGTGGAAGCCTGGTCAGTCGCAGCCTCGCACCCCAGCAGCATCGCGAGCCACCCCGCTTCGCCACGCGCCCACGCCGCCTTTACCCCCCTGTTCAATTACTGCGGGGTGCCTGCTCTATCGCTGCCTTTTGCGCTGGGCAAGCGGGGCTTACCGCTTGGGTGGCAACTGGTGGGACCACGCCATACAGACCTCAGCGTGCTGGCCCTCGCTCATCATCTTGAGACGATTATCGACCATCGCTTCGACGCCCCCCTTTGGCTGGCCGATAGCGACTTCTTTTCATCAAGCCTGTAATTCATAAGGAGGCTTCCCCTTGAGTAAGCACATCATCGACTTGTCATTACCCATCCGAAATGCATCATTTGACACCCAAGAGCAGCACATCGAGTACATCGACCACTACGCGATGGCTCGCCAACGGGCCACCGCCTATGGCGTGGATCCTGGCGATCTGCCGCTGCCTGGCGTTCACTCTGCCAGCGAGCGGATCACCCTCTCCTCGCATGCTGGCACACATATGGACGCCCCTATTCACTACGGCCCCACCTCGGAGGGCAAGCCAGCACGCACCATCGACCAGATCCCACTAGAGTGGTGCCACGGCGACGGCGTGGTCTTGGATTTTTCATGGATGGAAGCTGGGCAGGTGATCGGTGTCGATGACCTACAGCAAGCGCTGGCGCGCATCGAATACACGCTAAAACCGTTTGATATCGTACTCATACGCACCGACCGCTGGATGGATTTTGATCGACACGACTGGGCGATGCGTCACCCCGGCATGGGCCGAGAGGCAACACTATGGTTGATTGAGCAGGGTATTCGCATGATGGGCACAGATGGCTGGGGCTGGGATATTCCCATACCGATGATGGCCGAGGCCCTGCGCAATGGTGACGCAAATGCTTTTTTCCCAGGCCACTACGCCGGTCGCGATAAGGAGTACTGTCATATCGAGAAATTAGCACGGCTCAATGAGTTACCAACGCATGGTTTCACCTTTTCGGCATTCCCGGTATTGATCGAGCGCGCATCGGCAGGGTGGTGTAGAGCCGTGGCCATAGTAGACAGTCACATCTAGTGGAATTCCTATCACGTCACTCATCAGCCCGTGTACCGATTCGAACTTCCTGACAGCGCTTATGGGTAAGGCCCGATTGCTTCCTAGATTCATAGAATAACCGCAGCACTTTGAACCACAAGGTAGAGGCAGGAGGGCCAGCGCCGGTACCCTATCTGCTTTACCGACCAAAGTGAAGCAGAGAATGGGATACCGACAACTGACCCAGGCCCAACGATACCAAATTTTCACTTACCTTGAGACTGGCATCAGCCCGCGACAGAGAGCCAAGGCTATTGGGGTTCACAGCAGCACCATTAGCCGGGAGATAAGGCGCAATGGACTTACTGCTGGCTATGCGCCTGAGCAGGCTCAATTGAGAAGTGATCGGCGTCGACGCAGCGCCTCGAAAGTGACGAAACGACTGCCCAGCCTAATTCGATGGGCCACTGATCAGCTGATGGACGAATGCAGCCCGCAGCAAATTAGTGGCTTCATGGCGAATGCCAACGGGATTTGCATAAGCCATCAGTGGATCTATGCATTAACCTGGTACGACAAGAAACACGGCGGCGAATTATGGAGTCGACTCAGCCTACCACGCCAGCGACGCTATCAGCGCCGATTGGCCAAGCATGCGAGATCGGGCAACACTTCACACTGGGTAGGCATTGAACAACATCCCACCGAAGTCGAAGAAAGGCGCCATATCTGCCATTGGGAAGGCGATACGGTGCTCAAGGGCCACGAAGAATCCGGCCGCGGACACCTCTTGGCAGCGCGCCTGCCGACGATTACGGCCACAGGAACGGCCAAAGAGATGACCCGGTTATTAAAACCATGCCGAGGTGCAGTGCAGACCATCACCTTGGATAACGATTTGGAATTCGCCGAGCACCGATAGGTTGCCAAGGCCGTCTCGGCCAAGATTTATTTTTGAGACCCGTACCGCTCATGCCAGCGTGGCAGCAATGAAAACACCAACGGACTGATTCGCCAATATTTCCCGAAAGGGACGAAATTCCGAAAGGTGAGCGACTCAACACTGAGGAGAGTTGTTGCCAAGCTGAATAATCGCCAAGAAAACGCTTGGGATATCGGACACCGGCACAAGTGTTCCTGGGGAAGTATTCAGGAGCGCTGGAAACTGCAGGTGCTCCGCTTAATGTTTGGATTCAGTATAGCAGGTCGCCCAAGCCAGTAGAGTCGACACATTCCAGTGAGCAAATAGTAAAATAGTGATGCGTTAAGGAACTATTATTTGCGTTATGGCATGGCTCCCATGCCTAAACACCTATACGAAGGAGAACGATAGATAATATTGAGGCTTCTTGCCTCTTTAGTCCTATCGTAGGAAAAGTTCGGCCTACCGCTGAGCAGCAATCGACACAAAATGAGCGCGCACTAGCGCAGACAAATCCCCCGGCGAGAGTTCGATTTCCAACCCCCGTCGTCCGGCGCTCACGTACAGCGTCGACCACGCCTGTGCCGAGGCATCAATGAACGTCGGCAGGCGCTTTTTCTGGCCCAGCGGGCTCACTCCTCCTAGCACGTAGCCGGTGGTACGTTCGACGATATCCGGCGCGGCCATCGCGGCCTTTTTAGCGCCGGCCGCTTTGGCGATCTGCTTCAGCCCCAACTGGCTATTCACAGGGACGATACCCACGGCCAACTGCTTGCCATCCAAGCTAACGACGAGGGTTTTGAAGACCTGTTCGGCGGTAACGCCAAGTTTGTCGGCCGCTTCCAGCCCGTAGGACGGAGCGGTGGCATCGTGCTGATATTCATGGAGCTGAAACGCAATACCTGCGTGCCTTGCGCTGTTGATTGCCGGTGTCATGGAGGTCTCTTAAGTTAAACGCGCCAGCCTATCTGAAAACATCACTTCCCACTGCTAGGCTTAATAGCGTGACCACCTCATGGAAGTCAACTGACAGGAGTCGTTAAATGAAAGCCACGTCGAAAGCCCAACAAAAAGCCGCTGGCGCTGCCCTTTCCGCCAAACGCGGTGAGACCAAGCCCAGCGAGTTGTATGACGCCTCGAAAGAGATGCACGACTCGATGAGCGAAGAGGAGTTGGAAGAGATGGCGGGTACCCAACGTAAAGGCAAACCGCAAAAGAAAGAGGACGATTGAGCGAGGCTGCACCAGCGGCTTGCGCTGGCGCAGCTTTCGTGAGCCTATGTCAGCCAATTATTGGCAAGGCACCACGCGGCGCAGCGTATCTTTCGCCCACAGCGTTTGGCCATCGGGCGTTCGGCCATGTTCGTTCCAGCGCTCGGTGGTTTCCAGGCAGAACGAACCAGCGTTTTCGGTACGCGGATCCGCACTGACGGGGCGATCTCCGCCGATCCGCATGACGTCCGGATTTTCAGTGGTGTAACGTGGGGCAATGGTAGAACTTGCGCAGCCAGCCACCAAAGCGGTGACCAGCAGCACGGGCAAACAGCGGCGCAGTGGCATGTTTTTGCAACCCTCAAAAGTGCAGTGTTAGGCCGACACCCGTTGTCGGTAGCGCTTGATATCACCACACCTTCGATAGCGTCAACACTTTTTCAATGCACGCA
>Ga0209434_1000656_pt1 | contig 16332 bp, 10 predicted proteins | sample ETNvirnome_2_300_FD_184068 | JGI IMG/M metagenome (GOLD analysis project Ga0209434, IMG submission 184068) | Marine viral communities from the Pacific Ocean - ETNP_2_300 (SPAdes) (version 2) | ecosystem: Environmental > Aquatic > Marine > Oceanic | place: Pacific Ocean | collected 2013-06-22
ATTTTGCTAGCCTTGACTCCTGTAGAATTGGCACGACACAGACAGACCCAGGCACCGGCAACCTAGTTGTTGAGGGTTCTTTGGACGTAGGTTCCGTGGCTACAGCCATTAGCCATTTCCATGGTACAGGTACCACTCTGGGCGCCGGGAATCATACGATTCTAATGGGCTCAGATGATAATAATTGTACCGTCACACTTCCTGCTGCTGGTGGGTGTACAGGAAGAATATATGTGTGTAAGAGGCTGGCGGCCGGAGAGGTAACTGTGAAGATTGCTGTACAATCTGGCGAGTATATCGATGGCGATCAAGATGCAGAGCTTACTTTTGACACTCAATATGATATAAAGACAGTGCAGAGTAATGGCTCTCGGTGGTATATCATTGGTGAAGTTCATATGGGTGAAGGCGGCGGCTAAAGGGATAAATTGCTTTTATGAGGTCAGACCTTTTCATTAGTATCAGTCATAGATTAGAATGCATACTATTTAATATATCCGGAGAATAGTCAATGGCATACGGTTCAGCAAAAGGTAGAATATTTCGCGGCGACATCTACGCCGCAGAAGACACCAATCAAGATACCTACATAGATTGGGGAAATGATTTTATTTCCTTTGGTGTGGGTGGAGTTAAAGTCCTCAATGTTTCTGCTTCTGATACTCTGGTTCAAGTTCTAGGAAACGTTTCTGCTTCTCTTAACATTACAGCTTCCGGGCACGTGTCGGCTTCTACCGCCATTTATACCCACAAGCTAACTGCATCCAATTTTGTTTCTGCGTCTATTTTTTATGGTGACGGCCAATACTTAAAGAACACCGCGGGCACCCCCGGCGGAGTTGACACTCTTGTGCAGTTCAACGATGGGGGGACTTTCGGAGGTGCCGGCGATCTTAAATATGAGTCCGGCCGTTTTGATGTAGGATCCTCCGGCTTTATAACAGCCTGCACCGGTGCGCTCCATGTGACAGGCGCAGGAATGATGGGCTTTGGAAACCTCTTTTCAGTCGGCAATTCGAATTCGGCATCTGGCTCCTTCTTAATGGTAAGTGGTTCTGGTCTGGTTCATATGTCGGGCACAGTAACGGTTTCGGGAACCCTCTCTGCGTCGTCAAACATGACGGCTTCCGGTCATGTGTCAGCCTCTGCTTTTTATGGCGACGGCCAGTACCTCAAGAATGTGGGGGGCACACCCGGTGGTCTCACCACTCAGCTGCAGTTCAACGATGCCGGCGCTTTCGATGGGGCCTCTGATCTTAAATATGTCTCAGCCGGCCAGCGCCGATTTGTTGTAGGGGACTCAGGGTTTATCACTACAATGACAGGCGCGCTCCATGTGACTGGGGCTGGGGGTCTAGGTTTTGGAACGCTTTTCTCTGTGGGCAACTCGGTTGCTGGGTCGGGGTCTATTTTTACGGTTACCGGATCAGGCCGGGTGGGTATCAACAACACAGACCCCAACCATACTTTGGCTATTTCCGGAAGCGTATCGGCCTCCTCCAACATTTCGGCCTCAGCTTTTTATGGGAGCGCTGCCAACCTTACCAATATGCCGGCAGCCTCTCCCAATAAAACTATTCAATTTAATAATTTAGGAGAGCTAGCGGGAAGCGGCAATCTGACATGGAACGGGACGAAAGTAATTGTTAGTGGTAGTGTATCAGCTTCTTTGGCCGTCTCCTCATCCGAGATGTATACACGCCATCTTAAGACCGGAACCCCCGGATCTTGGAATACCACATTGTCTGCTTCTTCCTTGAGTAGTTCCAATGGAAACTTCACTCTTAGCCCTAATGGCCAAATTATCCTGGACGGCGCACAATTAGGTGGCATCGGCGAGATTAATCTCCGAAATAGAGGTGTTAGTTACGGATATTTCCGCAGTAGCAGTTATAATAACCAGGTAGCCATGGACTTCATCCCTGAAAATATTAAGGGGGTGACCATATTCTCGGTGGCTGCGGGAATGGGCAACGAACATCAGTCGCTTATTTTGGACCCAACCGGGTCAACAAATGGCGGAGTTCAAAAGGGGCTGGTTATTGTTTCTGGAAGTCTAACTGCTTCTCACAATATATCCGCCTCTGCTTTCTATGGAGATGGTTCCAATCTTACCAATTTACCCGGCGGCGGCGGTATTTTCACCACCTTGGGCACAGGAAATGCTTACACCACAAGTAGTATCCGTGTTGGAAGCGCCGGCGAGCCCTCTGCGTCTATTTATGTCTCAGACACCAATACCTCAAGCAGCCTGACTGTAGACAAGAACCATGGCGACCTCGCTGCGACTACTCTAACTGGTCTAGAAATAGATTTTGATAAGTCCGGGTCGAGCACATCAAACAACACCATGTATGGTCTCAAGCTTGATATGGATAATACCACAGCCACCAGCGGTGCCAACTACATGTATGGCTTGCATGTCACCCCAACGCTTACGCATGCTGCTGATGCCGGCGATAGCTTAGTATTCGGCGCGTTTATCAACGCACAAGGCGGAACAAACGGCACCGGCGTCGCCCAAGCAGCAAGGTTTGAAGCTGGAGGCGGAGATTACAACTACGGAATCGTCATTGACTGCGAAGATGGCACCGACAATGTCGATCTTAGAATTGAAAGTTCAGCTGATAATGGCGATTATTTCCAGATTCAAACCACCACCCACGGTGCAACCACAATCAAAACATATGATGATGACGCCGCAGCTGCCGATCTTACATTTAATGTTGATGGAGATATTAAGCTAACCCCTGTGGGGAACATATCGGCTTCCTGTAACATTACTGCGTCTGGCCACGTTTCTGCCTCTGCCTTTTATGGCGATGGCCAATATCTCAAAAACATAGGCGGCGGCGGCGGTATCTTTACCACGTTGGGCTCCGGAGGAGCTTTTACTACAAGCAGTATCCGCGCGGGAAGCGCGGGGGAGCCCTCAGCTTCTCTTTATGTTTCGGGCTCTACCTCGGCCGAAGGCAGGCTATTTCGTATTGACAACCGCTTATCGGGAACCATCTTTTATGTAACAGGAAACCTAGGAGGAGCCGGCGGCGCCGTGGGGATTAATACCCTCACTCCCAACCATACTTTAGCTATTTCCGGCAACGTCTCCGCCTCATCGACTATTTCCGCCTCTGCTTTTTACACCAACAATTCCGTAGGAAGCTCAACTGATCCCGATACTCATATTGATTTTTCAAACTCGGCGCTAATAGAATTCAACGTCGCCGGCGAAAGATTGTTACAACTCAACACCTCGGGTCAAGATGACGTAGTTGTCGGAGATGGCGGAAACGTAGATTTCAGAGTTGCAACTCAAGGCTTTGGGTATAACTTATATGTAAGAAGTAATGACCCTGCACCGGGAACAGGCGTAGACAATGCAGTTGGCATTCGCGCATCAGATCCACAAGCGGTACTTCATGTTTCGGGCAACACTGAACAGGTATTCCTGGTGGAAGGCGACGCTGGCAATATTTTGTCTGTCACTGGTTCGGGCCTCGTGGGTGTCGGCACTACCACGCCACAGACAACGTTACATGTTTCAGGGAGCGGTAGCACGGCGGGTGCAGTTTTCCGAGTTGATTCCAATATGGCTTCGGCATCCATCCTGTTTGTCACTGGCTCCGGCCGAGTCGGCATCGGCACGTCGACGCCGAATTCTCTCCTTGAGATCGCCGGCAACGACGCCGAGATGAACGCGGGACTCACTCTGTTCAACCTCGATGCAGCCAACGGAGATAGCACAGGTATTTATCTTAAGCACTATGACGACCGATCCGAGACCTTCATCCGAGATCGACTCTTCGGCAATTGGGGCACAGAACTCCAGTTTGGAACATCTTTGAAGGCCAACATCTCGAGTGTTCGGATGACTCTTGATAATAGTGGTTCTCTGGGCATCGGTACTACCACGCCGGCGACAATGTTACATGTTTCGGGGAGCGGTAGCACGGGGGGTGCACTTTTCCGAGTTGATTCCAATATGGCTTCGGCATCCATCCTGTTTGTCACTGGCTCCGGCCGAGTCGGCATTGGTACTCAGGCGCCAAGCGCAAGCTTGCACGTTTCCTCTTCGGGTGACGCAGCACTATTCAGAGTTGATGGGGCGACTGCTGGAAATGTTTTATTTGTAACCGGTTCCGGCCGTGTCGGTATAGGCACCGACACCCCGGCCTGCACCCTAGACATTCTCGGGGATACCCTAGCCGATCAGCTCCGACTAGGACACGGCGGCACGCATTACTACAAAATGGGCCGCGCCAGCGATGGGTTCTTCCACATTCAAGGAACGCAGCAGGACTATACGGGATATATCTTTAAGGACGCCACTGCCAATGGCGGCGGTTCGCTCGTCACCATTGGTAATGCACTAGCGCTCGACGTACACTATACAGGATCAGGGAATCCAATATACCTTGATGACGACAAGGGCGGCGGCGAAGTTGTATATTTTGGTACGAGTTCAGCTAGCGGGCTACAACCCGGAGCTTTATACTATCTGAATACCGATGGAGGCTGGGCCTCAGCTTCAGCGGAGGCTACCGGAGACGACCCTGTAAATGGAGGGGGTCAAGATCAGCTGTTGGCACTTTCGCTGGGCCATGATCCTCAAGCGGACGGAATGCTGCTGCGCGGATACTTTCATGCTGATACATACTATCAAAAAGATTTTGGGATAGGGCAGCCCGTATATATCTCTACTTCTAGTGCTCACTTTAAAGCCTACCTTCCAACAGCCTCCGCTAACTTCGCGCGCGTTATTGGATATGGGACGACTAGATCCAATGTTATATATTTCAATCCCGATTCTACTTATGAAGTGATTTAGAAGAGTGAGAAAATAAGAAATGGCATCAACCCCTAAAAATATTTGTACTCACAATACTGAACAGGTGATTACAGCTAAGAAGACCTTTACCGACGGCGTCGTAGCTGATAAGTTTGAACTACTCGATGGAACCCTGCTACGTCCCACAGGGATTGAGACCATGGAAAAGAACGTAGCTAATCGTCTTGTTATCGGTGCCGGTGCCAAAAAACTATCTACTACTACAGATATTATATTAGGTAAAACCTCTATTACCGTCTCCAAAGAACTGCAGGCTCCTTCTTTTAAGGGTGACGCTAGCGCACTGACGGGACTGGCTGCTGCACATCTAGAGGGTGAACTGCCTATAGCCCAGTTACCGATCGATAATCGATGCTTTGAGGTGGTGGAACACAAGCTTTCTTTAGTAGTCGACGACCAGTCACCACTGTGTGTCACGCCTCGCGGGCTATCACTCACGTTCGCTAACGCACCAGCTGTCTCTGATGCTCGCAAATTTGATCATATCTTGGTCAATTCTACCAAGAGTGGCGTCGGCCGTCTTTCCGTCCCCTCGTTTATGGGTCATATTGCTTCTATGAATAATGAGGTATTGAATATTGTCAATGGGGGAGAATCATTGGGCGCCGGCATCTCTCTTTACAAAGGTAAAGTCAATAAGGGACGCAATCAGATGCTCCAGTTTAAAACTATTGTATTTGATAACAATTTTATGATTGAGGAAAACGATAAAGAAATCCGGGTTTCTATTAAAGAACTGGAACTACAAGAAACCAAAGATGAACAAGCTCGTGTCAAGCGTGAGATCGCTGATCTGGGCGCCCAACAAAAAGAAGCTCGGGTCATGACAATTGGGGCCCTACAACAGCAGATTACGACCACTTTAGAAGGTATGGAACATGCTGAAAAGACCTATAAAGAGTCCCTAGAGGGCGGCAAAGAAGAACTACATCAATTACTCCAAGCTTTGAGACAGTTAGTGGGCGAAGAATAATGATGTCATATCGGCATTTGGAGAAGCTAATCACTAGTTATTAGTGGAATTTTAGCTATTGGAGTAGTTTATGTCTTCCTTATTAGAAGAAGCCATCGTAGATGCAACCGCACTAAAGGCGGCAGCCCTCAAAAATGCAGAGGCTGTTGTGCTTGAAAAATATTCGACTGAAGTCCGAGGAGCGGTAAACGCGCTCCTTGAACAAGAGGGGGGCGATCCTTTCGCGCTTGAAGAAGAAGAGGGCGCCGATGGCGCCGATGCTTCGTTTATCGCTGATGTCCCGTATGCTTTTCAGAATGAAGAAATTGATGCGCCGGCGGAAGACGAGCTGGTAGAAATAGATTTCAGCGAGCTAAAGACTCGTATTGCCGAAGAAGAGGCAGCGGGTATTGAGACCCCCGAAGGCGATCTCAATGATGCCCTCGAATTAGCTGAAGAGATAACTGACACCATGCTCGACAATGATGCCGAAGAAGATGAAGCGGAGCTGGGCGGCGCAGCCGACCGGGTAAACCTTGAGGAAGACGAAGACGTTGCTCTCACGCAAGAGATGATCTCCGACCTTATTGAAGAGTTGGTGTCCGAGAAAGTCGAATACCAAGGAACACCCCGCCCGCAGGGATGGGCGTCAGTGAATTCTGCCGACAACAGTGTCGAGCAGGCCAATAATGATGCCATGAGGGATGCACTGGCCGCCCACAGCGACGAAGAAGAAGAAGAGGAAGTTGAAACGGCCCCCGACGTTGTATCCGACGCGGCCCTTTATGAGGCCAAGATTTCCGACCTTACAGTATCAACAAGAGAGCTTCGTGCTCTCTTAATTGAATCCAAGGATCAGCTTACTAAGTTGAACTTGGAAAACGCCAAGCTTGTTTATCAAAACAAGGCATTAAGCAGCGCCTCCTTGAATGAGCGACAAAAAGATAAAATTGTCGAAGCTGTTCAATCTGCCAATTCTGTTGAAGAGGCGAACATAATCTATGAAACAATTCAAAACGCAGTGGGGATGACGAGCTCTAATAATAGTTCGCGACCACAGACACTTCGTGAAGCAGTTCAAAGACCTGTATCGCTTTTACTCAACTCTAAGAAAAACAACGAGGCAACAGGAGACCCTAAATTGGGTCGAATGCTGCGTTTAGCAGGTTTGAATAAATGACATTCAACTACATTATAAGGAGGTTATAAAATGTCTATTGTACAGAAATTAACCGAAGGAATCGTCAACCGAGATCTCTCGGCGGAAGGTGCTGCTCTCATTGCAAAATGGGAAAACACCGGTCTGCTCGAAGGTTTAGGCGACGACAACGTTCGGAATAGTATGGCCCGATTGCTTGAGAACCAGGCAAAAGAGCTGTTACGTGAGTCTTCATCCATGAGTGGTGGAGACGTTGAGGGTTTTGCGGCTGTCGCATTCCCCCTCGTTCGCCGAGTTTTCGGCAATCTGATCGCCAACGATCTCGTTAGCGTTCAGCCGATGAGCCTGCCCTCAGGTCTCATCTTCTTCCTCGATTTTACCATTTCTGGTCAGATCGGTGGACGCGCACGTGGCGTGTTTGACAACGGTTACCCGAGCGGTTCGTCTCTCTACGGCGGCAACGTTGTAGGTCAGCAGATCACCGGTGGTGTCAATCTTACAGGTGCGTTCTCTGAGGACGGCCCGTATGCTCTGAACAACGGTTACTCGTCTCCGACGTCGTCGTTGGCGTGCGCTGGTATGACAATTGTCTGTTCTGGTACGGTTGGGACGTCTAGTATTCTCAATTTCGGTACCGCCGGCCTTCGTAACGAGCAGAATATCCTGCAGTTTGATGCGGATCTTCCCAGTGGTACTACGTTTGCTGTTGCAACGCTTCCGCTTGCTCAGCTTGTGGCTGCTCAGCTTAACCTGGACGACATGATTACTCTGTCGCCTACTGGTGCCATTACTGGCGCCCCGGCTGCAGACATCCGTCGCGCGCTGACTCGACTCGACCCCGATGCACCAACTGCTAACGTACTGGTAGCACTCGTGGACTATACCGGGACTCGGTCCCGGACGCAGCTGTCTGCGTCGCTGGTTCCATCTGTCGCTGGTGCGGGTACTGGCCGTAACGGTTTCTACTTTACCATCACCGACAACTTTGCTGGTGCTGGTGCCCCCGTTGGTGCGGTTCTGCCGACCTCTACATGGGGACTGGAAGGTAGTGCAAACATTCCCGAGATCGACATCAAGGTCGATTCCGTGTCTGTTACCGCGATCACCAAGAAGCTCAAGGCTAAGTGGACCCCGGAGTTAGGACAAGATCTTAACGCCTACCACAACCTTGATGCTGAAGTCGAGCTGACTCAGATCCTTTCTGAGCAGATCGCTCTTGAGATCGATCAGGAGATCCTTGAGGACCTCCGAGTCGGTGCCAAGGCTGGTATCAAGTATTGGAGCCGGAACCCGGGCCAGTTTGTGAACCGTGACAGTGGTGTGCCTTTGGCCTCTGGTGTTGCTGACTTCACTGGTAACGTGAGTGAGTGGTATGAGACCCTCGTTGAGACAATCAACGAAGTTTCGGCTGCTATTCACCGTAAGACTCTACGCGGCGCTGCCAACTTTGTCGTCTGCGGACCTGAAGTTGCCAACCTGCTTGAGTTCACGGCTGGCTTCCGTGCCAATGTGACTGCTGATAGTGACCGCGGCGATGCGGGTGCTATCAAGGTCGGTTCCATTTCGAAGAAGTTCGACATTCTTGTTGATCCTTACTTCCCGCGAAATCTGCTCCTTGTGGGCCGTCGTGGAAGTAGCTTCCTTGAGAGTGGTTATGTGTATGCACCTTATGTGCCGCTGCAGACCACCCCGACGATCTTCGGTGTTGAAGACTTCGTGCCTCGCAAGGGCGTGATGACTCGATATGCCAAGAAGATGGTGCGTCCTGATATGTATGGACTAGTTGTTGTCCGCGGCCTTCTCGGCTAAGCATAACTGACGTAGGTCAAAATAGTGAAAGCCCCGTCTCTTTGAGGCGGGGCTTTCTATTTAGTAATAGACAACTAGAGGAATATTCATGGCCATCCCTAAACTAAATCCTAAATCCACCAGTAATGCGAATATTCTTCCTATAACTGGAAGCACTGCAAATGTGACGGCCTCCCTTCCTTTTGGGATTTATGCTTCCTCCACATCTTTTTTATCGGGCGCGTCTGATCAGGTCGCCTACACTTATAAAAAACTAGGGGGGGATGTATTAGATATTGAACTTGCGCCGGGGAATGTCTATGCAGCATACGAAGAAGCTGTTTTAGAATACTCGTATATTGTCAACATTCATCAAAGTAAAAATTCTCTTTCGAATTTACTAGGCGCCCCTACTGGTACTTTTGACCAAGACGGCCTCATCACTAATGAGCTCTCTGGGGCGAGCGCTTCATTGGCGTACCCACGGTTTGATTATGGTTTCGCACGAAGAGTCTCAGAGCGTACCATGACCGAAACGGGACTCGGCGGCACACTCCCCATTTATTCCGGCTCCGTTAAAATGATTCCGCTGCAGCAAGATTACGATCTTCAAGCTCTATTATCTGCTTCCGCGGTTCTTACTGGCACATTGCCGTTCGCCGGCCAAATTCAAGATAAGCGGGTTATAATTCGTAAAGTCTTTTATAAGACCCCGCGCGCAATGTGGCGATTTTATGGGTATTATGGAGGCTTCTCTGTGGTAGGCAACCTGCGGACTTATGGTCAATATGCTGATGACAGCACCTTTGAGATAGTTCCCACGTGGCAGAATAAGCTCCAAGCCATGGCATATGAAGATGCATTGTATACGCGTATATCCCATTATTCTTATGAAATTAAGAACAACAACTTAAGGATCTTTCCTCAACCGGATCGCAATAGTCCCGAAGCGTTTTGGGTGCAGTTCAGTATCGAACATCAATTTGCTCCATGGGAAGAAGGAACCGGCCAGCCTAAGTCGGGCATTAAGGGTATTAATAATATGAACACCCTTCCTTTCAGCAATCTCCCATTTGAAAATATCAACTCGATTGGTAAACAATGGATCCGCCGATTTGCTTTATCTCTGACGAAAGAAATGTTAGGACAAATTCGTGGAAAGTTTGCCACGATACCAATACCAGGAGAGAGTGTTACCTTAAATGCCTCGGACCTTCTTGCTCAGGCGAAAGCGGAACAAGATATGCTGAGAGAAGAACTCAAAACAACGCTCGACGAACTTACATATACTGAACTGGCCGCTAAGGATGCCACGTTGCAAGATTCAACTGCCAAAGTACTTCAAAATATACCTCAGGGTATATTTGTAGGGTAGTTGATAAATGGGGAATAATCCAAAAGATAAATGGTCTCAACCCGCAGCGCCGCCTCCTCCCATGTTTTTTGGGAAAAAGGAGCGCGATTTAGTTAAACAAGTTAATGATGAATTGGCTGAGCGGGTGGTTGGGCAAACGATTGCCTATTATCCTGTTTCCCTTGAAGACACCAATTTTCATAATGTGTACGGGGAAGCGATCAATAAAGTAACTCTTCCTGCGGTCCGGGTCTATGCCTATGTGGTGGTGGATAATGAACAAACCAATGAAAAGTATGGATATGAGTACAAAACCAAACTCACTGTGAACTTCCACCGCCGGCGCCTTGTTCAGGACCAAGATCTTTTTGTCCGCGTGGGAGATTTTGTTCAATATGGTGACATTTTTTATGAAATTGTAAAAACATATAATGATACACGATACTATTTTGGACAAGTAGAGCACAAGTTTCAAATCAGCGCTGAATGTATTAAGTCTAGAAAGGGGAATTTCCATGTCAAGAAGTAAAAAGAGTCAAGCCCAGCTTCAGTCTAAGCTCCCTATCCGTTTTGCTTATGTGGGGGACAAAAAAGTTGAAGGAGAACTTCAAGTAATAGAATTTATGTCCTCAACATTAGAGACTATTGATGGTGCCATGATGGACTTTCTGGCTAAGGATTTAGATCTTTTCGTGACCACAAACGAAGGTTTTTCACGGGTGCCGCCCCTTTGGGTAACAGCAGAGCGCGCTTATCAAATCAAACACAATAAAGATCTGCGAGATGATGAGGGCACTCTTATTCTCCCTCTGCTGACTTTAACTCGCACTAATGTGACGAAGGATCCTCAATTCAAGGGAACGGTTTATGCTAACCTTTATCCTTACCCGGACGCCAAAGGGGGGACTATCACCGTCGCCCGGCGCATGAACCAAAAAAAGACTGCCGAGTTTCAAAATGCGGCCGCTAATCGTCGCTTAGGGCCCAACCGTGACATACGTTCCAAAATGTATAATGCACCGAGTCGGGAGATGTCAACGCAGCGCGTCGTTTATGAAACAATAACCATTCCACTTCCCACATGGGTGAAGGTTCAATATCAGATTTCTATTCGTACAGAATACCAACAACAACTCAATCAATTGATCCAGCCGTTTGTGACAATTCCGGGCAATTCACGCATGCCAAAACGAATACACAAAGAGGGGCATTTTTATGAAATCTTTATCGATGGAGGCTTTCAAAATAACTCAAATCAAGCTGCTCTTGGAATGAACGATCGAAATTACGAGACAAATATAAATATTGAGGTGTTAGGGTATCTAATGGGGGAGGGTGAGAACGAAGAAAGGCCGCGCATTGTTAAGCGGGAAAACGCTGTAGAATTCAAGTTTTCGCGAGAGCATACAATGGTCGGGGACATTCCCACCACTATGGAAGATGCCTTTTATAGAGAATAATCGAGTTGAGCCATTCTCTTGCCCGGATTTAGTACTATTTAGAATAAGAATATCTACGGTTTAGGAGACCCAGTCTTATGTCAGTGAAGAATTATAGATTTGTATCCCCCGGAGTCTTTGTCAACGAGATCGACAACTCCCAACTTCCTGCTTCTCCAGCAGGAATCGGCCCAGTCATTATTGGCCGCGCCGAAAAGGGCCCGGCCCTACGACCCATCACGGTTAACTCCTTTTCGGAATTTGTGAATATCTTCGGCTCGCCAGTAGCCGGCGCAGGCGGTGGCGATGTATGGCGCGAAGGCAACCAGATCTCTCCAATGTATGGTACATATGCGGCTCAAGCATATTTACGTAACAGTTCTCCATTGACTTATGTTCGGTTGCTTGGAACTGAGACTCCTGACTCGACCGCCGGCGCAGGCAAAGCTGGTTGGCAGCTCAGCAGTAACCCTACTGCGAGTGCCTATGGTTTGTTTATCTTTAATTCAGGTACGATGGGCGTGACCAGCGCGGCTACAGGTTCTATGACGGGCGCTCTGGCAGCCATTTGGTATACCGATAGCTCAGCGAACTGTGAGATAGCAATTAGTGGAAATATCGTTTCTCACCGATTCTCTGGTTCCGGACCGCTGGCTGCCCGCGCCGGCGAGGGAACCAATGTGCTATTTGAAGCGATCACTGATGCAAACTATGAATTCAAGTTAGTCATTACAAACGCGTCTGGTACTACAGGCATGACCTCGTCCTTCAACTTCGACACGACTTCACAAAAGTATATTCGAAATGTTTTCAATACAAACCCACAGTTAACCAACGGTACAGTCACCGACCCTAGCCAGCAAGTTAATTATTTCTTGGGAGAGACTTTCGATCAGCACCTCAAAGCAAATGTTAACTCTGGAAATTACTGGGGTGCGATCGCCCCCCTCTATAATAGCGCCTCGGCAGCCGCGGCCTCAAACTTTAAGAATGTTTTAGTGGGCGGCCAATCCGCGATGATCATCGGACAAGATCTGAGTACTGCAACTGGTAGTTACGTAGCAGCCGATCAACAGCAGTTGTTTAAGATCGTGACCCTCAAAGAGCCGGGTGATTGGTCTAATCGTAATGTCAAAATTTCTATTCAAGATATTAAAGAATCCACGAATACTTCCAATCCTTACGGCACCTTTAGTATTGTCGTGCGAAACTTGCGCGACTCAGACAATGTGGTTCAGGTCATTGAACAGTTCAACGATTGTGACCTTAATCCCAACTCTCTTAACTATGTGGCCCGTAAAGTGGGGTCGCAGTATACCAGCTGGATAGCGTCCGAGCGCCGATATCGTACTTTAGGCGATTGGCCCAATGTTTCTAACTATATCCGGGTAGAGATGAATAGTGATGTCGACGTCGGCGCAACTGATGCCAAGTATTTACCATTTGGAACGCGCGGTATTGTTAAATGGGCCGACATTAACAACGTGCCTGTTTCCAAGCGCGGAGGAGCCAATTGGGTTACATCCAGCCGCGGCCAGATGCCCGCAGCTGTGACTGGTTCGCCCGGAGTCTTCAATCTTTTGAGCGCTTCCGCTAATATGGATGCTGATATACTTTACCCTGCGCCCGCAATGCGTGTAAGCTCTAGCGAAGGCGGCCTCAGTAATGAGACAGATGCTTATTTCGGATTCCGTACGAGTATTGCCGTGGGAAGTACTCGGTTTGACAGGTCGGTAGTTGATAATCTACGTCCCCGCGGTGGGATTGTGGGAGAATTTAGTCCTCCCTCGGCTGCTGAAGAACGTTCAGTAGCTTTTTCGTTGGATGATATTTATCCCTTAAGTGGGACTGCGGTGTGGTCGCAAACTGCCCGTACCGCTGGAACCTCTTATACTGCTGCGACGGGTTCTACGGCAGGTGTCCTCGACGCCGGTTATGATCGTTTTACTCTTCCGGTGTATGGTGGCTTTAACGGCCTAGATATTGTTGAAATGGACCCGTTCCGTAATAGCTTTATTGATGATAGCACCAATGAAAATGCCAACTATGCTCGTGCTACCGTCAAACGTGCCATCGACTCGATCGCTGATCCCGAGGTTATAGAAATGAATCTTGCCTCGGTTCCGGGCCTTACGGATGATGGTCTTACTACACATTTGATTCAAACATGTGAAGACCGCGCTGATGCGTTGGCTGTTGTTGACCTCGCAGGAGGCTTCACGCCGCGGGCAGAAGGCCGCACCGTTGTGCGGAATAATACCTCGACGGCATTGAACACCATTATTGTGAATTTACGCAATCGTGGACTCAACAGTTCCTATGGTTGTACCTTCTATCCATGGCTTAGAGCCCGTGATTCTATCAACGGTGCTATGCTCTGGGTGCCTCCCTCTGTTGCAGCTATTGGAACCTTCTCTAGCTCTCAGCGTAAGACTCAGGTTTGGTTCGCACCAGCTGGCTTCAATCGAGGCGGCCTGACTGAGGGCTCTGCCGGTATTCCTATTGTGGATGTATCGCAGCGCTTACGACGAATTGACCGCGATAATCTTTATTCTGCTAACATTAACCCCATTGCCAAATTCCCCAGCGAAGGAATTGTAATTTTTGGTCAGAAGACCCTGCAGGTTACTCCATCAGCTTTGGACCGTATTAACGTACGCCGCATGATGATCTTTGTCAAGAAGCGCATTTCTCAGATTGCTGCTACCCTTCTCTTTGATCCCAATGTCCAACAGACATGGCTTAGGTTCACGGCGCAGGTAAATCCTTTCTTGGCAAATGTCAAGACCAATTTCGGCCTCACCGATTATAAGGTGGTGCTCGACGAGACTACAACGACGCCCGATTTGGTAGATAGAAATATTATGTATGCCCGGATTTTCTTGAAGCCCGCACGCGCTATTGAATTCATTGCTGTTGACTTCAATATCACTCGCACGGGGGCATCGTTTGACGACTAATAATGTGGGAGGTTTTACACTCCTACACTACTTAACTTTAGAACTTATGAGGAGACTATAACAAATGCCATTTTGGACAAGTGCACTATCGGAGCCAAAGAGAGCTCATCGCTTTTTACTTTTCTTTCCGAATCTTATAAGTTCGGACGGTGAGTATTCATATCAACCGTATCTTGCAAAGGATGTTACGAAACCTAATTATCAGGTTACCTCCACTCCTCATAAATTTTTAGGGAATACCTATCATTACCCAGGTACTGTTACTTGGGGCCCCATTACGGCTAATATCATTAATGCTATCAACCCTGATGGGAATCGAATTCTATATGACGCTCTTATCAAGTCGGGTTATCTGCTTCCTCCCACTCAGGAAGAAGCCTTTGCTAATCCAGCCCAAGCACCCGGTACCGTAAATAAGGCGATGGCCGTGAATGCGCTGGGCAACGTCGTTATTCAGGAACTGAGTGGCCAAGGCGGCTTGGTGGGCACATGGACGCTTCAAAATGCGTTTATTACCGATGCTAAATTTGGTGATCTTTCGTATGATAATGATAATTTGCTTAATGTTACGCTCTCAGTGCAGTATGATTGGGCAGACTATCTTGTAGGTCCCGCTGTTGCAGCTGTAACGGAGCCCTAATCAGAAAGAAGGTGAGAAATGGGAAGAAGGAATAATTCGCAGCGCACCCGCGCTCCACAAGCCGATGCCCCTACTCCTCCAGTCACGAAATCCGGCAACAATAGTCTATTTTCGTTTGTAACTCCAACTGAATTTGTTGAGCTACCGTCTGGTGGAAGCTATTACCCAGAGGGACATCCTCTGGCCGGCGTCGACACAATAGAAATACGGCATATGACTGCCAAAGAAGAGGATATCTTAACCTCTGAAACGCTGCTGCGTAAAGGCTTAGCCATTGACCGACTATTACAGTCGGTTATCCTTGACGAGAACATTCAGGTGGACAGTCTGCTCATCGGAGACAAGAATGCGCTCTTGGTGGCTTGTCGGATTACCGGTTTTGGATCCATGTATGAGACGAATGTTAGCTGTCCCACCTGTTCCGAGACCAATGAGCAAGAATTTGACCTAGAAGCTCTCACTCATGTCACGCCAGGCGAAATGCCTGAAGGCGTGCGTCTCAATGATGAGAACAATTTTGTTATGACGCTCCCCACCACTTCAATTGAAGCAGAAGTGCGGCTTTTAACCGGTCATGACGAACGAACTTTGGCGGAAGCCACCGAAAAGAAGAAAAAACTGAAACTACCGGACACACGAAGTACTGATTTATTGAAAATTGTTATAGTTTCGCTCAATGATCAGACTGATCGGGGGGATATTGACAAGTTTATTTCGTTGATGCCCTTGCGAGATGTAAAATATCTTCGTAAAGTGTACGAAAAAATTAAACCCGACGTGGATGTATCGTATGATTTTGAATGCGAGCATTGTGATCACGTTGGAAAGGTGGTGATGCCTTTGACGGCACAGTTTTTTTGGCCTAACACCTAAGTACCAAGAAGCAGTTTACGAAGAATTCTTTGCTCTAAAACATTATGGAGGGTGGTCCTTCATCGAAGCGTATAACCTGCCTATTCCTCTCCGACGGTGGTTTGTTGAGAGGCTCGTACGGGAATATAAGAAACAAGATGAAGAATATAAACGAGTAAGTCGGGGCAGCTAGCTCCGGCTTTTCGTTTTGGCACTAATTATATGAGAGGGATCTATCATGGGCGAAATTGTAAAAAATGTAATTTATTTGAATAACCTAAAAGGACAGCTGTCCGAAAGGGTATACAGTAAGTTTGCGGGCCAGGTGCGCGGTGCGCT
>Ga0209434_1000657_pt1 | contig 16287 bp, 18 predicted proteins | sample ETNvirnome_2_300_FD_184068 | JGI IMG/M metagenome (GOLD analysis project Ga0209434, IMG submission 184068) | Marine viral communities from the Pacific Ocean - ETNP_2_300 (SPAdes) (version 2) | ecosystem: Environmental > Aquatic > Marine > Oceanic | place: Pacific Ocean | collected 2013-06-22
CCAATATATGTTAAATCTTGACCCAATGTGTAGTGTTGGACAACAAGCTACTCAATGTGCAGCATTGGGAATAATTATGCTTGGTGGATTGAATGATGCACATAACATATTATTTCCGGAATTTGCCACAATGGATGTTAATAGATTAAAACAGAGTTTTGACAAATGTCGTTGTGATCAAAGCTATTCACAGGATGTAGTTGCTTATAGTCAAGAAATGCTTAAAAACCATTATTCATTTGAAGTAGTTAAAAAACAAATAAAGGAACTTGTATGAGTAATAAGATTGGTTTTATTGTGACTGCACATCATTCAAAAGAATTTAGAGCCGATGGAGGCAAGTTTTTAGAAAGATTTTGTTTGTCTTTGTATAAATATTGTAAGCATAATTTTAGAATTTATGTTATAGATAATTCTTCAACTATACCCTTAAATATTCCTAACGACAAAAATATTATGTATACTCGAATAAAAGATCAAACCATAGAGGGAATTACGGGTGCCTGGAATAAGGGAATATATAAAGCATATGAGGATGGATGTGATATATTAATAAATTGCAATGATGATTTGTGGTTTAATGATACTATCAATATGTTTATAGATTTTATTATTAGCCATTACAATGAAAATACAATATATGGTGTATTATCCGATGGAATATTATCTGGTAGTCAAAAATCTTCTGGCCCCCTAGACGGAATTCAAACAAAAACCTGTAATAATGACAGTACTTGTCTTAATGGTTTTTGTTTTGCAATGACAAAAGATCATTATGAAAAATATAGATTTGAACCGCATAGATATTTTAATCCAAATAATAAACATAATGGTGGTGATGGAAAATGGGGTGGACAAGAGGGGCAATTTATTGAAAATTCTGAAAAAGGTCTAACAGCTTTAATAGTAAATAGTTGTTGGTTACCACATACAAAGGTACGAGGTTGGCTACAACATAAACAATAATAATGAAAATATTAGCGATAACACCAAATGGAAAACATGATTATTTAGCTTCAGGTATACTCGAAGGGCTAAAAAAATATGAACTTAATCTGTATTGTACTAGCACAGGAAATGGTACAGTTAACATAATTAATGATGATGAATTTAAACATCATTATAAAACATGTGATTATATATTTGCAATATGGGGCAAATGTATACATAATGGAGTTCCAGAACCTAAGTACTATTTAATAGATGAAGTTGATGGTTGGGAAAAAACAGTATATATCGATGGATCAGAATATAATTATACGGCCTTCCCAGGGCAGTCCGAACATAAATTACATCCTTTATTTAAAGAAAAGGCCAGATGGTATTTTAAAAGGGAATGTTTGCCAGAACATTCTGCACAGGGAATAATTCCACTTCCGTTTACTGCAGTAAATGCAGACTTTAATAATTTACCTACAGTTAATAAAGATATTGATGTGCTTTGTGCATTTGGACAAACTAGTACGGGTCAACGTAATATAGCAATACAGGCATGTGAAGAACTTAAAGGCGAAGGATATAATATTATAAACCATACAGTATCAAATTATATGGAATGTGTAAACAGATCATGGATTACTATTGATGCTTTTGGTGGAGGCGAATGTAACGCCCGGGCCTTTCAGATAATGGCAAATAAAAGTTTGTTATTTATGGAACAGTATAATATTATTATGCCAAACTTAATTGTTGGAGAACATTATGTTACCTGGAAAGACAAAGAAGACTTAAAGAACCAGATACGATATTATTTGGATAATAAAGAAAAAATTAATATATTAATAGATAATTCATATAAAAATATATTACAATATCATACGTCAGAAAAACGGGTAGAATATATTTTAAACATGTTAATACAGGAATAAGATGGACCCATTAGAAACTAGAAAAATACAATTTAGGAACGAATTAGTTTCGACTAATAAAGATTTTTTGCATGATAAACTTTTTTTAGAGTTTGGAGTGATGCGGGGTAATTCGATTATAGATTTTTATAATGCATATAACATGAATATTATACCTGGATATTTTTTCGGATTTGATTCATTTGAAGGCATACCTGAAGAAATTCATGATCAACATTCGCCATGGGACGCCGGCAGAGCAGGAAGATTTTCATGTAACGGTAATATACATCCGCAATTATTAGATAATCCAAATATTAATATTGTCAATGGATGGTTTTCTGATACATTAAATGATTCTATAATCCCAAAATTTAATAATAAAAAAATTGGAATTGCCCATATTGATTGTGATATTTATACGTCAACCTTAGAAGTTTTAGAATTTATTATACAATATGATTTATTATGTGACGGTTCTATATTACTTTATGATGATTGGGGTGCATATCGACAAGCAGGTCTTTCCGAAGATTATGAATATAAGGTAGCAGAGGCAAGGGCTCATAAAGAAATTGTAGAAAAATATAATTTAGATTTTGAACTAGTACATAAAGAAGTTCTTAATGCAGATTGGTATATTATGAGTGTATTTAAATATAATAAGAAATAATTATGTTAACATATGTAGTTTATTCACATACAGAATTTTTGGATATATTGAGTATACAGACTCATAAATTAAAGTCGTATGAAAATAAAGTATTATTAATTAATAAATCAGATAAAGATTTGTCAGATATATATTCACAATACAAACATGTAATATTTTATGATGATATATTACCTTATGCAAGTAGGTTATTATCATTATCTGAATTAGATGAAAAATATATTTTATTTATCCATGATATAGATATTGTAATTACAAAGGATGATAAGGTAATTAATCATCTTACTGATTTTATGAAAGATGATGATATTGATAGAATCGATCTTCAAGTGAGGCATCAGTGGGATTTTGATAATTGGAATAGAATCTATACAACAATTGATAATATAGACATTGAATTACGACAACAGACAAACATAAATAATTACATTTACAATGTTAATCCTTCCATATGGAAGTTAAATACTTTTTTAGACGTAATGAAGACATTTAAAAATGAAACATATCGTTCCATAGAAATACATTCTCAACAATATTGTAGTAAATTTAATATCTATAAATTATATTCTGATCAATATGTAAATTGTGGTTGGTTTAGTTGTTTATCATTTTTTCAATTTTTACATATTACTCATGGTGGCAAATTATTGCCAAAATCATATAATAATTTAGATGATGCCTTAAAATTTGAGTATATTGATATATTAAATAATTTTAAAAATACTAACCGTAGTTTTTCTGATAGAAAGTTAAGTGAGAAAATATAAATGAAAAAAGGACTAATTTTATTTCATAGAGGCTGGACAGATCAAATTGCAATGATGCCTATCATTAATTATTATAATACAATTTATGATCAGTTGACAATACTTAATGTACCCTACGCTAAACCACTGTTTGATTTTTATTTAAGAAATAAAAATAATATAACTACGATATATTCTAGTGATTTTAATTCAAATGGAGTTCGGCCATCTAAGTTTTATCCATTTCCTATCTCCGAATATGATTATTTATTTCATGGAAAACATGATAAGCATCGTAATGATGAATATAAAGATGTATACATGTCAGTTCCATGGAATGGGTCTGATGATAGTCCACATTTTGGAAATAGATATTATGAATTTTATGATATAGATTTTATTGATAAAATTAATTATTTTGAATTTGAAAGAGATTTGACAGCAGAGGAAGAAAAATTTAATGAATTCCAAAAGAATTTTTCTTCCAATTACATTTTATATCATGACAATATGCAAGATCCTATTAATATGTTTAAAGACTATCAAAAAAGAAAAGATATGGAATATATTAATTTAAATGGAATACTTGTAGAATGTTTTCAAATGATTAAAGTACTTCAAAACGCAAAAGAACTACATTTAATGGATTCTGCATGGGCTCAATTTTGTTATTTGTTGGATGCAAAATATAATTTACTTAATAATGTCAACGTTTATATTTATCCGTTTACAACACCTGATCGCTGGGGTGGGTTACTTAAAAGTATTGCCGATAGTAAACATCTTAAATTTGAACCAGTAACATTAAATAATTGGACTATTATAGGATAAAATAATATGAAAAATATACTTCCGGAAGAAACTATATCAATAAATGGTTCACATGACTGTTCTTGTACATTTATTGACAAAGATAATCATTTACGAATCTATGAATACGAAAGATTTATTAAAATTAGATATGCAATGTTTTCCAAGAGATTAGAAAATTATGTATCTGATGGCATAAAACTTGGAACTACAGATTTAGATAGGCACCAATTTTTAGATCATATAAAGAAAAATTTAATAAATGAAAACATTCGATTAATATTACATCATGATTTATTTTCAGATAATGATATTTCATTATTAAAAGAGTTCTTTCCAGATGCCGAATTTAAATATTGTAATCATCATGAATCCCATGCATATGGTGCATATCATTTATCAAAATTTAATAAATGTTTGATTTTTTCTGTTGATGGAGGGGGACGAGACAATGGCGTCGTGACAACAACAAATGTTTACACATGCGATCATGACGATTTGAAAAAAATAGATTGTCCTGGTATAGATGTCGGAAATCCATATAATTCATCGGCTAGATTATTAGCAGATATAAGTGGATTGGGGCCTGCAGGTAAATTAATGGGACTTACTGCATATGGAAATGTACGTATGGAATGGGTTGATGTTTTTAAACAATTTTATAGAACCAATAATGTCGGGTATTTACGTGAAAAAATAAATATTGGACAGAAGTTGAGTGGCCAAATAGCATGGGATGTTGCCAGAACATCGCAATTTGTATTTGAAGAATTATTATTCCAGATAGTTCGTGATTATGTTGAAAAATATAATTTAAATGTAATATTAACTGGAGGATGTGCGTTAAATGTATTGTTTAATCAACGAATACATGAATATTTACAACCTAAAAATTTAGAGTTATATATCCCACCAAATCCAAATGATTGTGGGTTGGCTCATGGTATGTTTGTCAACGAACATAAAAATTATTCTAAAGATGAAATATGTTTTAGTGGAGTTGAAATTTTGGATGAAAATACCATAGATGATTTTAATCATCCATCAGAACCCTTTGATATGAATGTTATAGTAGAGTATTTACGTCAAGGCAAAATATTAGCTGTCATAGATGGATATTCGGAAGTAGGTCCTAGAGCTTTAGGAAATAGGAGTATTATTTGTTACCCCATTTTTCCTAACATGAAAGATATATTAAATAGTAAGGTTAAATTTAGGCAATGGTTCAGACCATTTGCTCCAGTATGTAAATATGAAGATAAAAATAAATTTTTTGAGAATGCACCCGATTGTAAATATATGTCATTTGCTCCGGCAGTAAAAAAAGAATGGCAGTCAAAATTACCGTCTATTACACATATTGATGGTACATCACGGCTACAGACAGTTCATCCCAATAATTTTTTTTATGATTTATTAGATAAAATGGATAAAAATGGATTAGTACCTGTAATACTTAATACGTCTTTTAATATTAAAGGCCGTCCAATTTTAACTACATTACATGATGCATTTCATGTATTAGACGTTACAGAATTAGATTATTTACTACATGGAAATAAAATATATTCTAAAAAACAATGAAGCCATTATTAATAAACATATCAGGCAGTTCTGGAGTTGGTAAATCAACGGTTGCTAAAATAATCGTTTTAATTTTATCAACCTTAAATAAAACAGTATTGCATTTATGTGGAGATGATTTACATAAATGGGAAAGAACAAATATTAATTGGAAAAGGTTTACACATTTAAATCCAAAGGCTAATAATTTAGATTTAGGAAAAGAACAGTTATTGACTTTATTAAATGGTTCATCTATACAAAGAGATTACTATAATCATGATACGGGAAAGTTTATTCCTAACAATAAAATTGACCCAGTTGATGTGATTGTTAATGAAGGGTTACATGCATTATATGATTCTGATATATGTAAGTTAGCTGATTTGAATGTATTCGTCGATACAGATACTAAATTAATAACAGAATGGAAAATGAGTAGGGACGTTAAGAGTCGAGGATATACTAAAGAACAGGTATTATCGGCTATTAAATCCCGGAAGGAAGATGATGAAAAATATATTCGACCACAAATTAAAAATGCTGACGTTGTTATTGATTTTAGTAAAGAACAATACGGTTCTGTTGAATTAAATTATAAAGTTGTAACCAATCGGGGAAATCATTTAATGAAAAAATTAAAAACTTTTTACGATTTCCATAAAAACTTTTTAATTGCTTGTAAAATCTTATCATTTGAATATGATTTAATTCAAGGTGCTGGAGGGAATCTATCGTATAAATTTAATGATAAAATAATAATTACGTCTTCTGGGTATACAATGTCTGATGTTTCTATGTTAAATGGATATTCAGTTTGTAATTTAGATTCCGTTCCAATAAATAAGAAGCAAAAACGGCCATCAATGGAAATTGATTTACATACAAACGCTAAATATCCAATAGTACTACATACACATCCTATTTATCTCAATACTATTTTATGTTCACAGAATGGAAAAGAAATAATCAAGAACATTTTAGATACATATGAGTATATTCCTTATAGATCTCCAGGTAAGGATCTTGCAGCTATCTTTAAAGATCTACCAAAAAGTAAAACAATATTGTTGGAAAATCATGGCTTAGTTTGTTGTGGTAAAACATTCATGGAAGTAATGTATAACAGTTTAAAAATTAATAAGTTATGTAAAGATTGGTTAGTAAGAAATACAAATATATTTAGTACATATACTACAAAATTTAAAACACCAGAACATAATAATTTTTTATTTCCAGATGCTGTTGTTTTACCTGAAGAAAATAATTCGATAAATAATTATATGTTACATATACAAAAAGAAGTTGGATTAACTCCAAAATATTTAACTTCAAAAGAAATTGAAAGCCTTAAAAATATGGAAGCAGAAAAATATAGGAGAAGTTTAGTATGAAAGTAATTATACCAATGGCTGGTTTTGGAAGGCGATTTATAGAAGCCGGATATAGAGAACCAAAACCTTTAATTAAGGTTGGACCCAAACGAATTATAGAATATATAATTGACATGTTTTCTCCTTATGATGAGTTTATTTTTATTTGTAATGAAATACATCTTAAAAATACTAATATGAAAAGTATACTTTACTCTTTAAAGCCTAATGCTCATATATTATCTGTACCTCAGCATAGTAAAGGTCCAGTTCATACAATGCAAGAAGCATATAATTTTATAGATGATGATGAAGAAGTGATTGTTTGTTATTGTGATAATCCATATTTATGGAACGAGCAAAAGTTTGAAACTTTTATACGGCCCCAAAAAACAGACGGATGTATACTCACTCATTCAGGATTTCATCCACATAGATTAAGTTCTACATTTATGGCCTATTGCAAAGTTGATGGAAATAAATTAATTGAAATAAAAGAAAAAGAACCATATACTGATAATCCTATGGAGGAACATGCATCTACAGGAACATATTATTTTAGAAAAGGTTCATACGTAAAAAAATATTTTACACAGTTAATTGAAGAAGATATAACCTGGGGAGGTGAATATTATGTAACGTTAGTTTATAATTTAATGGTACAAGATAAATTAACTGTTACGATTTATGATACAGATTATGTTACAGTATTTGGTACACCAGAAGAGGTTGAAAATTTTAATGCCTGGAATACTATACTTGATGGAATACAAGTTAAAAATGAAGATGAGTTATTAAAGTGTTATAGATATTGGAAGAAATATTATGAGTTACAAGATTCACAACAAAAATAATGTTGATATAAAAAAAGCGTTAGTTGATGTAGATGAAACTATATGTTTTTATGAAGGTGATCGTATGTACGAAAAAGCCATCCCAGATTTAGATAATATTGCTAAGATAAATAAATTATATGATGAAGGTTGGTATATCACTTACTGGACAGCTCGTGGCGGCTCATGTGGTATTGATTATTATACTTTAACTGCTAACCAACTTGATATATGGGGCGCAAAATATCATGCATTGAGTGTCGGCAAAAAAGCTCTTTTTGATTTAGTTATTGATGATAAAGCAAAACGAATAGAAGAATTATGATATTAATATCACATAGAGGAAATATAAACGGTGAGAAACTATTATTAGAAAATACACCAACGTATATCGATAATGCATTAAAGAGAGGATATGAAGTAGAAATTGATGTATGGTATATCGATGGTTTTTATTTAGGACATGACGGCCCTCAATATAAAATTGAGTTAGATTGGTTATTAGAAAGACAAGATAAATTATGGATACATTGTAAAAATTTTAACGCGTTAACTCAATTAATAAAAACCAATTTAAAATTATTTTATCATGAAAAGGAAGATTATACAATAATAAGTAATAAATGTATTTGGGCACATAATTTAAATAATATTGATGATAAATGTATAATTCCATTATTAAGTAAAGAAGATGTAATAAATTGGAAACCTAAAAAGGTATTAGGAGTATGTTCTGATTATATAGAATTATTGAAATGATTAATTTAGTAACATTAGCAGGAGCCGGATCTAGATTCTTTCAAGAAGGATATGAACTACCTAAGCCATTGATACCTATTAATGGTGTACCGATGATATTTAAGGCAGTAGATTGTCTACCAGAGGCTGATAAATATGTATTTGTATGTAAAACAGATCACATAGAAAAATATAATTTAGGGACTATTCTAGCAGAAAGATATCACAATGTTGAAATTATTACAGTGGACAAAACTACAAAAGGACAAGCTTGTACGGCCGAAATAGGAATTATAAATTCGTCGATTAAAGATGATGATGAGATATTAATAAGTAGTTGTGATTACGGACTTGAATGGAATAAAGAAGAATATGATAAAATAGATTCTGATGTTATAGTTTGGACTACAGTTCATAACAAAGCATTTTCAGATAATCCAAGTGCATACAGTTGGCTAGATATAGATGAAAACAAAAATCTATTGAAAACATATGTCAAACAAAAAATATTTGAAGATTCTTATAACAATCATGCAATAGTAGGAACATTTTATTTTAAAAAGTCTAGATATTTTTTAGATAGTTTAAAACAAATATATAAAAATAATATAACCAGTAATGGCGAATTTTATATTGATAACATTTTTAACATGATAACAAATTTAGACGTGAAGATATTTGATGTTGAAGAATATTATTGTTGGGGAACACCAAAAGATTTAAAAAATTATGAAAATTAAATACTGGGATAAATCATCAGGCGATATTCAACTTATTTCTGACAAAAGAGATGTTAAGGTTGGTTATTTTAAAAACTGTATAATAGAAGGACATAGTACTCATTATCCACAGCCACTTATTAAAACTGGTAATGAATTACTTCTTCCGACTATAGAAAGATTTATGTCACTTGGCAGAGGAACGGTATATGAAGATACTATGGAATGGGAATGTGCAAATTTAAACGTTACTAGAATAGAAACAACTCCAGTATTTTATTTTGTGTATAATGTTGCAAATTATTTTCATTGGATATATGATACTATTCCTTATTTATATTCTTATTTTAAAGAAAAAGAAAAAATTAAGGACTTAAAATTATTAATAAATGTTCCAGACGGAAAGGATGATTTATATCCATTCATATATGAAACTTTAGAGCTATTAGGCATTACAAAAAAAGATTTAGTATTTCTAGATGCAGAAACAAAATATGAAACCATAATAATTGGCTCTTCCTTAACTCATAATAGAATGTCATTAGAGCCACCACATGATGATGTATTTTCTATAATTAATTCTATGAAAGGTATTTCTAGTAACGAAGAAAAAATATATGTATCTAGACGAACATGGACCCGGCCGATATCGGATAATATAGGAACAGATTATACAAATCAGCGGATGTGTGTAAATGAAGATGATGTAGTAGCAATGTTACAAAAATATGGATTTAAAGAAGTATTTTGTGAAGATCTTTCTATGAAAGAAAAGATAGGTATTTTTAGATCAGCAAAAGTTGTTGTAGGTCCAATAGGAGGGGGTATGGCAAATATTCTTTTTTGTAAACCAGACACTAAAGTTATTTCCATTAATAGTCCAGAATTTTTTAAGATAAATAAAAGACTTGAATATGCATTACTTCATACAGACCTCTATATGTTTAACGATACAAAATTTATAGACCGAAAAAAGGACGTAATTATTGGTAAGAATGCATTGTCAATTTCGGGAGGGATGAATTCTCCATGGACTGTTGATTTGGACAAATTAGAAAATAGTATAAAATATTTGTATTTATGAAAAAAATTTATTATATTATATCATATGAAACATAAAAATATAGTTTTTTGGATTGGAGTAAAATCATCAAATCCTGAAGTTCGTCAGAAATGGAATTATGGAAATTATGAATGGATGGATTATTCTAGAAAGACATGGGAATATTGGTGTAAGAAAAACGATTGTCATTTTATCGCATATGAAGAACCTAAACACTCGGATACTTTAAAATATAAAATAAATTGGCAGCGTTGGTTTGATGTTTTTGATTATATCAAAACCAAAGGTATTACAGACTATGATCAAATATTATTAACAGATGCATCGATAATGGTAAAATGGGATGCCCCAAATTATTTTGATATAACAGATCATAAATTTTGTGCACTTCGCGGGACTGAAAATTTAAAATGGACATATGAAAGTACTATTGGGTATGCAGATATATTTCCTAATGTAAAATTTAGAATTAATGATTACATTGCGTCTGGCTTTTGTATTTTTAACAAATCACATAAACCAGTACTTGATGTATTAGAAACATTTTATTATCAAAATCATGAAAAAGTTTTGGACCTGGAAGATAAGTTAGTTAAACGAGGAAGGGATCAGCCGGTTTTAAATTATATATTAAGACAAGAAGATGTTGAAATTAAATACTTACCTATTGTTTATGGTGTTAGTCATTTGTATAGACATGATATATTAAAACATAACTGGCAATTAAATGAAAATATGACGCCATTTTTTATTAAATATTTTCATGCTTGGATTTTTTCTGGATGGCCTGATAGAGGCAAAACTAGAAATGAATTAATGTCACAAACATGGAATTTGGTAAAACATCATTATGAAATTGATAGATTGACAAATGATGAAATTTTGGACGAAATAGATCATAAAGATACAGCTAAATATACTACGTCTAAAAAAATGAAACGGGATATATTAGAAATATTTAGAACTGATAAATTTAAAGATAAAACTGTTATTGAAATTGGAGCATCCCAAGGCCAATCTACCCGAATGTTAAGTCATATATTTAAAAAAGTGATTGCAGTTGAATGGGATGATTGGAATCTAGAACAGGCAATGGATCGAAATGCAGATAGAGATAATGTAGAATTTGTACAAATGGATTTATACAAGACAAAGTGGAAAGGAAATTTACCAACAGATGTTGATGTAGTATTTATTGATGCAGACCATAGATATCCAAATGTTAAAATGGATATAGAAAATGCATTAGAATGTTTTGACAATCCAATATTTATTTTTGATGATTATGGATTCCCGCCCGGCGAAGTTAAACAAGCAGTAGACGAAAAAATTCAAGAAGGTAAATTAGAGTTATATAAATTTATAGGAGAAAAACCAGACGACTTAGTACATGCAAGTGGAACAAAGTTCTTTGACATGGAAGGCTGTGTTTGTAATTTTAAGTAATATATGAAAAATGTAGTTTTTATTCCAAACGTTAATATAGATAATGTACAGCATATTGGATACCAGTGTTCAATTAATAGTTGGAAACATTGGTGTAAAAAAAATAATTGTGAGCTATTTATTTGGGAAGATTTAATATTTCCAATGGAAGAAATGAAAGTCACTTGGCAACGATATTATGTATTTGATATGTTGGAAGCTAATAATATTGAATATGATCAAATACTTATGGTAGATGCAGATATGATAGTTCATCCGGATTGTCCTAATTTCTTTAATGATACCAATAATAAATTTACGAGTGTACATGATTATGGTGTATATGAATGGATTTTACGAAGCATAGAAAATTATTCTAAGCATGTCTTTAATGGACATATGATTGATTTTTGGAAGTATATTAATGGAGGATTTCAAATTGTAAATAAGAACCATAAAGATTTTTACAAAAAAATTCTTGAGTTTTATAATACAAATAAAGATTTATTATTGCAAGTACAACAATCATACGGGGTAGGGACGGACCAAACTGTTTTAAACTTTTTATTAGAACTTGAAAATATTGATGTAAAATTATTACCCTATGAATATAATATGGGTAATATGCCAGCAAAAGAAATTTTAGATGATGAATTAACATTTACAAAAATAGGGTATATTTATCATTTCAATGGAATTCCTGATAAAGAGAAGTCTGTACCATTTTGGATGAAAAAGACATATGATCATTTATTTGGACAATTAACAAAAAATTAATATATTAAATTATGATATTAAAAAATAAATACACAGTAGGCGTTTTAGTAATGTTTTATGAAATAGAAATGGTAGAAGAATATGTAACTGCCTGTCTCAACGCATTACATACAATTAAAAATACAGAAAATATTACATTTCATTTTTGTTTTAATAAGTCAGAACATTTTGAAACTATTGATACAGATAAAATATCCATAATAGAAATAGAGAGTCGATTTAAAGAGCAACTAAAAAGATTATCTGATATTGGTTGTAAGGTTGATCTTGATATTAAAACTAATGATGATCCAATTTATAATATTGCAGCTTATCGAAGAGATTTAAATTACAACTATTGTGAAAAAGGTGATTTTGTATTATGGGGAGAAACTGATAGTCTTTGGCCGAAAGAAACATTTTCTACAATTGAAATGATAGATGAGTATGCAAAAAATAATAATATAAACCGATATGTTTTAACATTTGCTTATAGGAAGATGTGGGACGCCGGATGGGAACCATTAGAACATGTTGATATGACAAATAAACCATTTATTGACACAGAAGAGTGGGCATTAACTGCACCTGAAAGTCCAAAATCATACATGACAATAAAACAAATGAACGAAATTAATTCTCGTGCAGAGGAATTAGATATACGAATATTAAATGTTCCAAAATTTGACGGGTCATGTCTAGTAATATCATCAGACCTAATAAAATCTGGAGCTAATATACCACATGCGTTATTATGTAGTGGTGAAGATACTAGTTTTGCAGATATGGCAAAATTAATTATGAAGGATAAATATACTCAATTTGTTATTAAGAATATTTTGCGAGTACATAATAGAAGACATCCCAGAAAACGATATTACATTAAAGACGAAAATAATCCTCGAGGATTTTGTGGAGATGCAAAAGGCGACTGGTGGAAGATTTTAGAACAAATATCTAAAACAAATTTACATAAATTAATAAATAATCAAGATAAATTTTATACATTTGATGATTATAAAAAGGAGCTAAAGAAATTATGAAAATGCAAATCGGTGAAATAGCAGATAGGTATTCAATTTTACTTTTAAAATTAGAACGTACAGACTTAGATATAACTCAAGAATTAATACAGTATCGTACATCGATTAGAGAATATGAAGGTATAAATAGATTTATTGAAGAGCTACGAAATATTAATGGACGTATTTGGGATTTAGAATCTGATCTCCGGAAAGGTAAAGAAGGTGAATTGGGGTTAGAAGAGGTAGGTCGGAGAGCATTAAGAATTCGTGATATAAATAATGAGCGCGTAGCTTGTAAAAATAAAATTACAGAATTTTATGATGAAGGTTTTATTGAAACCAAACATAATCATGCAAGTCAAATAAATAAAGGGTAATATAATGCAGTATGATATTATAGGATTTTGTTCAGAAAATTACAAAGATTGTTATGAGTTTTCGATTGAATCTTGGTTAGCAACCAACGCTAGAAAAATTTATATGTATACGGATGGCTGGTCTGATGATACTAGAAATGGTAGAATAGTATTTATTAATATAACACAAAAAGATACAAGTTGGATAAAAAATGTAGGTAAGAAGTTAGATTGTATTTTAGATTATTGGGAACAAGTTGATTCAATCGACAATTTCTGTTTTTTAGACGTTGATAATTATATTACTTCAGACATTACAGAAGTTTTTGAAATAAATAAAACGATTGGATTGACCCGAATTGGGATCCCTGGTAAAACAATTAGTGCCGGGAATGTATTTTTAAAAAAATGCAGTATTTCTAAAAAGTTTTTAACTGATTGGAAAGTTCTTCATGAAGAATATAGATTAAATCAGGATTGGCCTGAAGACCATTGGGATGTTGCATATGATCAAATTTCAATACACAATCTCACAATACAAGATTTAGAAGGACCTAATGAATATCAAATAACTTCATTTGATGGAAATGTTTATAACTGTGAAGAGATGCATGATGGTGCTTGGAAAGATAAAATAAAAACTTTTAAAGCTAAAATTTTACATTTTAAAGCTCATAAATGGAAAAACGATTCTCTTGTCAAAGAAATAAAATCTATTGTATCTACTTACGCAAACGTAATTAATGTAATTATAGCTATAGATGATATTCATCCAGAACAAGGATGGGGATTAAAAGATGATAAATGTATGGAATATCTGGACAAACTTAATAAAGAGTTTGGAGCTAAATTTACATTATTTATTCCTTCTAATTATCATGGCAAATATCCTATATCAAAATATCAAAGCTGGATTGGTTGGTTAAGAACAATAGAATATTTTGAACTTGCAGCTCATGGCCACTATCACGATTGTAGGTCAGTTGGTCCCGGTGAATGTGAAATGATGGAACATGATTATATGTCTGCTTGTACAAGAATATCAGATTGTTTAGATGAATGGGATAAAGTCGGTATTAAACCTAAAGGATGGAGAATGCCTGGTTGGTTAGGAACACAAGGAGCATTTGATGCAGTTGCTAATTATTTTGAATATGTTGCAATACATGATAATCATAACGACAATATCTCTTTTAAAGATGATATAAAAGTTATTAGAGGACACGATGGGATACATGAAACTGATATATCATTACATGATGATAGATTAATGTTTCAATCACATATCGCTGGCGATTGGAATAATAATATCTGGAATGAAAAAAATTATAAACAATTAAAATTTTCGTTACAACATTTATTAAAAAATTACAATTTAGTATTTAAAACGATGGACGAAGTATGAAAATAGCATTTTTTACAGAAGGCCAATATCAGGGAAAGGTTCCTAGAGACCATCCAAATATGCGTACAGAATTAGCTTGGATGTGTGCATTGGGTGCCGAACATTGTAATATAAATCAGGTACCTAATAAACATTATGATTTAGGTATAGTTATTATTCCGAAAAATAATCCTCGATTTGATATTAATTCTTTAAAACAATACTGTAACAAAATAGCTATAATGCAGGAAGGTCCAAATTGGTATTGGCAAGATTATCCATTGGACCGACAAATATGGTATTTTAATTCATTAATAGGAGCCGATTTTTTATTATGTCATAATGTAAGTGATCAATCATATTATCAAGGACTTACAGGTAAACCTACTTATGTAATGCCATCATTAATGATTGAAGATGTAATTGGAGAGCTTAAAGAAGTTGAAAGAGAAGGAGTAATAATTGGTGGTAATATGTGTAGCTGGTACGGAGGATTTGATAGTATGCTTATAGCTCAAGACTTTGCTTGTAAAATGTATGCTCCAAGTATGGGAAGAAAAATTGAAGGCGAAGATCAATTAGATATAGAATACTTACCTTATATGAATTGGACAGAATGGATAAAAACTCTAAATAATTTTAAGTATGGAGTTCATTTGATGAGAACTCACGCCGCCGGCACGTTCGCTCTTAATTGTGCTTATTTAGGAATACCTTGTATCGGATATAAAGGACTAGATACTCAAGAGTTATGCCACCCAGAATGTACAGTAGAGATAGGAGATTTACTCGGTGCTAAACAAATAGCATATAAACTTAGGAATGATGAAAAATTTTATTTATATTGTAGTAAATTAGCAAAAGAAAAATACAAGGAACATTTTCATGAAAATATCTATAATACAACCATCCAGGAACAACTTAAAATATCTTAAATGGTCCTTTGATTCTATAAGAAAGAATCAAGGAGATCATG